>Ga0209489_103671_pt1 | contig 29508 bp, 15 predicted proteins | sample SiratrowhiteBW_FD_187527 | JGI IMG/M metagenome (GOLD analysis project Ga0209489, IMG submission 187527) | Root nodule microbial communities of legume samples collected from California, USA - Siratro white BW (SPAdes) (version 2) | ecosystem: Host-associated > Plants > Roots > Nodule | place...
TTATTATTATTATTATTATTATTATTATTATTATTATTATTATTATTATTATTATTATTATTATTATTATGTGTCTTCAATCTTTTTAAAGAATTATTACATTTAATAAATCTATAATTTATTATTTCCATTTCCTCTCATGCTTCACTTACAATGTATAATACATTTTAAATAATAATAATTATATATATACATATATATATATATATATATATATATATATATATATATATATATTTATATATATATATATATATATATATATATATATATATATATATATATATATATATATATATATATATATAACAATGTATAAGTGTATATTTTTTAGTCATAATAAAAATGATTGCAGAAAAATACCTACTAGTTCTTCTCCTAAAATAGATAAATTAATTTATAGTTAATTATTTATTACATCAATGACAAGTGATTATAATGTGACAATATAAAAATAAGTTTTATAAATTAGTTTTGAGCCTTTTCTTAAAAAAAAACAAAAGCTAGGAATATAATCCTTCAAAGATATATTCGGTGTTAATTTATTCTGTAGAATATTTATATTGACAAAATCACTGGTACTTGAAAAAGACTTTAAATAGAATCCTCATTTTGATTTATAATATTTTGGTAAATAACTAATTGGTATTAAAATTTCAATAAGAACATTTGTGATTGACTTATTAAATACAATTTTAAATTATTTTATTTTATTTCTTATTATAATATTATTTTTATTTTAATTATTTATTATACCATGGTAGAAAACATAAATACTTTATTTTTATTTATATAAAAATAATAGAAATTAAATTATCCAATACGACACAAAGTGAATGACGATTTGACGATTAGAATATTTACATACTTAAGATTCAAAATAAAGATTATATATTATTGTCAACATCCGAACAAAATCGGACAAAAAATAAATGTTTTATTAATTCTAGAAAATATGAAATTTTACTTAAAATTTTGCTCAGATTTGTTATTTTTTATTTTATATTATTTTCAAATAAAAAAACGTTGATGATATTTTTTTAAAAAAATAAAAATTAATTAGTTGAAATTTTAAGTTTTGTTATCAGTTATTTTATTTTTTTAAAATGTAATATATAGTTAATGTTTTCATTTGCTTTATTTTTCTTACTTTTATTAATTTATTTATTTGTTTTCTTTTATTATTTTCATTTTATTTATTTTTTATCTTTACTTATTTGTTTATTTATTTAAAAAAAAGAGAAAAAAAGTACGAATACATAAAAAATGAAAAATAAAAAACATACCACTCCCTTCTCTCCCAAATCTTTAAGATTCTAATTCTCTGGTACACTCTGCCTGCACCTTCTGGAATGGAATGCTTCCCCTGCTGCATAACTGCTTCTGCAGTACTTCATTCTAACAGCACTCCGTTGACCCTCCTGCAAGCCCTGCAAATATCACCAACGGATATTTTTTCCTCCTGAGCGGGGATGCTATTCCATTAGCTCTGGAGACTCATTCATCCCTGAAAGAAGGCACACAGGGAAGAACTCATAAAGGTTTGTTACTTGCTTACTCTGCTTTGGTTTTAACACTCTACACTCAAGCTCCCTACTGTCTTCTTCACAACCTTCAAACTCCCACCACAAAACACCCGCCATGCACACCATACATCTCCATGCCATCACTAAAGCTCCCATGCACGTCTCCAACTACCACTAGGAAGAATCACCTTTTTGTAAGCAAAAAGGCTTAGAAAACATTTGTTGCATTTTCGCATTCCAATGCACATAGATTTTCGACTTAATTCTCAGCATGGATGAATCATTGTCAAGCATCATGGAGGTGAGGGAAGATTTCATGGTCTCGCCAGCTGGTGACAGTAAACCAGCTCTCAGATCTGCCTATTTTCTCAAACCCCTTGCAAACTCCCTTGAAGGACCAGTTTCCGAGCTCCTTTCAACTTCTATGACTATGCCACTGCCACCTGTTTTTGAACCAAAGGACTGGCCTTTGGTGGTCCATTTCAGCCGGTGGCGCTACACAAAACGGAAATGGGTTCAATGGGTGGATGCCCTTCGAGACAGGTACGAGTCAGTGTGGAAGAAAGTTGGCATCTTTGAAGCCATCATGAGTACAAAGTGTTCCCTAGTGAAAGATCGGAACTTGTGCCTGGCCGTTGCTGAGAAGTGGTGTCCTGAGACAAATACCATGTTGTTTCCATGGGGTGAGGCAACAATCACCTTGGAGGATGTGATGGTGTTGGGGGGTTACCCTGTTGTTGGTGATCCTATCTTCACCACACTTCAAAACCAGGAGATGAGAGAAGTGGAGAAAAAACTGATTCTTGCAAGAAAGGAACAATGGAAGAGGAAACAAGGTAAGGCTTCCTTATCAGCATGGATGGATCTTTTTGGTAATAGTGGGAGTGAAATAGAGCATGAAGCATTCCTAGCAACTTGGTTGTCAATGATTGGTTTTTCTCCCAGTGGCTACGTTAGTGAACTTGCTTTCCCTATTGCCATTCATCTTGCTAGAGGGAACCCCATTGCTCTGGGACCACCAGTTTTGGCCAGCATATATCAGGATTTGGCTTTGTTAAAGAAAACAATAGTTGGTTTGGCAAAAAAACTTTTACTTGGTGATAACTTGGAGTTGGAGGTAACACTTCAGTCTCCCTTTTACTTGGTGCAAATTTGGGTGTGGGAGAGGTTCGGGAATTTGCAACCACAGCCAAGCTTGATCAACCCTGAAAACTCTTGGTTGTATAGGTGGCACAAGGTTAAGGCCTTGAAAATTGACAATGCGAGATTGGCACTAGACTCGGCTATGGAGCATTTTCGATGGCGCCCTTATGTTCAATATGCTGGTAGGTTCAAGGTGTTTTATCCAGAAAATGAAAGGTTGATACCATTAGAGAGGGATTTGGATAAAGAACTCCTCTCTTTTGTTACATGTTTAAGAGTTTCTGTGCTGGTTGGAATTAAATCTACTATACATAAATACCTGCCACATAGAGTTGCTATGCAATTTGGAATGGATCAAGATGTTCCAGGTTCTGTGCCTAGATTTCATGGGAGTAGAGAGTTTGCTTGGAAAAATTACTGCAGGCCCATATCGGACAGTAAGTTGTATTTTCCTGCTAGGCTTTTTGAGGGAGATGTTACCACACGTTATGCAGAGTGGTGGAGGCAATCAGTATTACTGAATCAACATGATCTTGCGAAGAATATTGTGCAGGGAAAGAGAAGTCCAAGGTCACTTGATAAAAATGGTAATGATGCTGATGTTCCTCCTGGTTTTCCTCCCAAACTTGGTGGCACTATGTGTTCTGCAAAATCCGGTGATGATGCTTCAAATGCTAGGAAACCTGACAGTGATGCTAATGTGCCTTCTAGTTTTCTTCTGAAACGCTTGAAAGTTGTTCCTTCTGAAAATTTTTCTGCTCAAGATGATTTCAAAGATAATGAAAATGCTGATGCTGAAGTTCCAACCATGTACCAGTCCAACCAAAGTTCTTCAGCCTCTACTGCAGATTACGAAAATGCTAAAGGAATGTCTCTACAGGTTGGAAGAGAGACCGTTGAACCGTTGATTTTGAAGGAAGATATTGAAGATGCAAATGGGAGCAAAGAAGCAAGGATGTCTAGTGACAGAGTAAGCCAATCTGCTACTCAGAGTGAAAGCTATAATTGTGCATTTGGAATAAATGTAATAGATCTTGAACAGAGAATCAAAAGACTGGAGACAGTGATTAAAAGATTAAAGATAGCAAAATTTGGTCACTGTTGAAAAACTTAGCATAGGTACATGGTTTTGGACAGATTTCACCGTCACAGAAAGATAGGTTCAATGCATATTTTTGGACTGAAAAAACCTTATATGAATGCTGAATATGAACGAAGTTGGATAATGTGAGAGTGCCTGTTAATCTAGCCGATAGCAATGTCATGAGAGATTTTACAGATTCTAATATGAATACTAAAATATTCATATTGATTGGGCACTGTTAGAATGCATGAGATGCTGAGTAATTTGAGTAACTGTACTGATTGTATGGTTCAATGTCTCTGATTGTGCTTATTACCCTCGTCAAAAGCACGTCGTCTTCGTCCATCTCAATCTTCCTCCAATTCTTTTGTTGTTGCTAAAAAGATTCCAAAAACCTAAAGTGCGATTTAGATAACTTCTATTTATCCTGTTACGTTGCAATAAAACTTAAATTTAAAATTTTCATAAAATCGATTATTAAATATTAAAATAATTTACTTTACAAAAATATACGTGAATTTATTTTATTTTATTTTATTTCTTATTATAATATTATTTATTTTTCACAATTTTTTAATAAAAATCAAGCTTTGTAAGTAGATTGTTAAGGAAGGAAGAAACATAAGATAAACTTGTTTGAATTCGTAAAATTTTCTTATATAATCTTTCTTAAAATTTTCTTATATAAACTTGTGTATAAATTATTTTAAACTTATAAACAAATTATTTGTAATTTTAAGTTGTTTTCCTTTAGAAACACTTATAAAAAAATCGCGTATAAAATTTTGAATAAATCTATAATTATTATATTATTTTTATTATTGTTCTTACATAGTATAGAAGCTGAGAATAATAATAAATGTTTTTGTAGAGGTTAAGAACAAAATTTTAAGGTGTCTATGCGTTTCTATTATTGTTTAATCTTCGGTAAGTAAGACGATCTGGGAGGTAAATACATAAGGTATTTTAAGCTCAAGTTGGAGGTTAAAATATGAATTGGGATAAAAAATTCTCTTATTTATTATTTATATTAACATATGTAATTATTATTTTCTTAGTCAGTAAAGATGAGTAGTCTCTCCTGTCAGAGGTATTGCTTCCTTTTCTGCATGTTGTGTCAGGAGAAGGTGTGTAATCTCTCTTATCAAAAGTGTTACCCTTCTTTTGCATGTTGTGTCAAGAAAAAATGTATAATTTACTCAACCTCAATTTTTTCATATGGGAGTGAGCCATTTATTGGAATTTATTTCTGTGTCAGAGGCCAGCTACTTGTTCCTGACGTAAGGGAGATGGAGAGACTGGTTCATTGAAAGACTGCTTGTTTCCAACCTAAGAGAAAAGGATAGACTGGTTTATTGAAAGATTGCTTGTTTCCAATATAAGAAAGATTGAGAGGTTGATTCATCGAAAGTTGTTTAATAAATTTATAATTTATTATTTCCATTTCCTGTCATGCATCACTTACCATGTGTGATACATTTTAAATAATATATATAACAATGTATAAGTGTCTATTTTTCGGTTATAAGAAAAGTGATTGGAGAAAAATACTTACTAGTTCTTCTCCTAAAATAGATAAATTAATTCATAGTAATTATTTATTACATCAATGACGAGTGATTATACCGTGACAATATAAAAATAAGTTCTATAAATTAGTTTTGAACCCTTTTTTAAAAACAAAAGCTACCAATATAATCCTTCATAGATATATTCGGTGTTAATTTATTCTGTAGAATATTTATATTGACAAAATCACTCGGTACTTGAAAAAGACTTCAAATAGAATCCTCATTTTGATTTATAATATTTGAAAAACTTTAAATAGAATTCTCGTTTTTAATTTATAATACTTTGGTAAATAACTAATTGGTATTAAAATTTTAATAAAAATATTTGTGATTGACTTATTAAATAAATGTTTAAATTATTTTATTTCTTATTACAATATTATTTATTTTAATTATTTATTATACTATAGTACAAAATATAAATATTTTATTTTATTTATGTAAAGATGATAGAAATTAAATTATCCAATGAGAGACACCTCAATGACTATTTCAATATACATTATTGCAATTAGAAGATTCACACACTTAAGATTCAAAATTTATAAAAAATAAAGATTATCTATTATTATGTATGTTTCTTCTTTTGCAATTCAGAAGATCCATTACTACTTCACTTATGACAATAGTGTATGTATTCTTTGTACTTATTAAATTAATAAAAATTTATATATTATAAATGCTTTTTAAGCCACAAACAAATAGTTAAATGAGAGATTACGAGTGGGTAGAATCGTGAAACACTTACAAAATTGTAGGTCGTAAATATATATATATATATATATATATATATATATATATATAAGATTGTAGATCGTAATACCTAACAAGATAAAATTTTAATTATACTAATTTTTAATTAAAATTTTGTTTTAATTGAATACATTCACCTTGTTGATATAATAAATAATTTTAAAAAATTTAAAATATACGAATATAAACAAAATTAATATAGATTGGTAACTTAAAGTTTTATTAAATGTATGTCACAACATTAAAAAATAAAAAATATAAACCAAAGCAGGAAAATAAGAATATGACAAAATTTTATTAAAACTGAAAAAGAATACTAAAAAAATAAGAGTACTAAACCAAAGTTCATTAAAAAAATATCTAGTTTTCAAAATAACTGACAAAATTTAAAGTTCTAAGAGGTTAAAATATTTGTGATATGATCTCGAAGAAACCAATATAATTTTTAAATTTTTTTAATTTTAATTATGTTTTTAATTAAGCAGTTGATCAATCATATGGGGAAAATAAAAGAAATAGAAGTTTGAAAATACAAGAATGTACTTGAAATGCAATCAAACATATATGAGTTTTGAAAATAGTGTGTTTTTTTTTTAAGAATTATTTTAGAGTTCTCAATTATAGGAATTCAATTTTCTATTTTATCAGAATATTTTGTGACGTTTTTCTCATGACTTATCACTCTTAAGGGCAACAAGAATATATTAATTATCACTCATATTAAGTGTAACATCAATATATTAAGATGATCTTTCTTTTCTCGAGCTAAGCTTCAGCTTTTCATATTCAAATTTTTTATTTATTTTTATTTTTAATTTTTATTGAACTTGTAGGTACTAAAGTTGATTTGTCGTAATTGTATTTTTATGATTTTGTTTAAGAAATGAAATGAAAAGGAAAAAAATTGAAAAAAGTTTTCAAGAGAAAAAAAAAACACAAAGATTTTCAAATAAAGAGAAAAGGAAATTTTGGAATGAAAGAATTCAGAATTCGATTACACTGAAATTGATTTTTTTTTATTTAAAATGAAAGAATTATTTTTAAAAATTTTTAAATAAAAATATTAACTTAAAAAATATTTTGGATAAATTGTAGAAAAGTATATATTTTAAAAAATAAAAGTTTAGAAAGGTAATTATATTTAGAAATAATATTTTAGAAATAAATATATTAAAAAAATAAGAATTTAGAAAACTAATTATATTAAGAAATAAATATTTAAAAAATATTATCATTTTAAAAATAAATTATTTATAAAAGTAATTATTTTAAGAAGTAATTACTTGGAAAATTAAAAATGTAAAAATTTAATTTGTTAGAAAATTAAATATTTAGAGATGTACTTATTTAGTTTTTTATTGAATTAAAAAAAATAATACTATTAGCTATTTATTTATAAATAAAATACAGATTAAGTAAATGTAAACATAAAAAATGTAAAAAACATATTATAAATAAATTTTCAATTTTTTTATTTATAAAATTTTAAAATTTGTTTTTAATCATACACACTATTAAAAAAATAATTATGATAATAACAATATTATAAAAAAAACTCAATTTACCCATGGATTATTACCCACGGATCTATATTCGTAGGTAAATTCAGCATTATTTACGGATTATTACCTACGGATCTGTATATGTAGGTATTACCTACAGATTTAAGTCCGTAGGTATTATCCACGGACATGGATTTGTAGATATTACACACGGACACAGATCCGTAGGTATTATCCACAGATATTAGTCTATATGTATTACCCACGTATGTAGGTAATACCTACGGACTTATGTCCGTGGATAATACCTACAGACCTATGTCCATGGGTAATACTTAGAAACTTATATTTATGGATAAATCTATTACTATCTCTTATTAATGATGTTCATATTGATTTATTAATAATAAAATTAGTAAAGGTGAATATTATTAACAATATTAATATTTTTATTCATATTATTAAAATTATAACTAGTATTATTGGTATTTTTAACACTTTTATTATTATTATTATTAAATTTGAATTACTATTATTAATATTATCATATTTGTTTGTCTGGTGTAGTGGTCAAAGGCTCCCTTCAACATTTAAAAGTTGGTGGAAATTTTTTTGTAGTGTCTAATTACCAAGTTTTTTTTTAGTGTTATAGAAGTAATTATTACATTTATAAACATTTTAATTATTATATTTATTATTAACAAATCAATCATTTAAATAATATAAAAAAATTTCCACTATTTTTTAAAAATTTTCTTTCCTTTTTTCTATGAATTTTGAAATCAAAATTTTAAGAATAAATTATTTCAAAATTTATAAATGTTATCTTTGTTAACCAAATTTTCTTATTTATATACTTTTTAAATAATTATTGCTGAAAATATATGTTTTTCGTAAATAATTATTTCTTCAAATAATTATTTTTCTAAATTATTATATTCTGTATAATTATTCTTCTAAGTATCTTTTTAAGAAATGATATTCAAACCTAATTTTTTTTAAATAATTATTTTTTAAAAAACTCAAATTATCAGCTTTTTTCATTCATTTTAAACAAGAAAAATAAAATCAAGCTCAAAATGGAAGAAACTATTACACTAAACTATTATTTAAATAATTATTCCACATGATATGATTAATATTTGACACGTTATTGAAGGAAATAAATGATTCAAGTGTAATATTTTATTTAAAATTTTGTTTGACGAGTTTTGAAGAAGGATTATATGATTGTGTTCATAGAAAGAGAAATAAAAGAGAAGAAATTTGGAGAAAAAGAAATAAAAAAAAACTAATAGAAAAAGAAATAAATGAGAAGGTGTTAAGAGAAAAAAAAAAGTTTAAAGAAAAAAGAAATTAAAAAATATATAAAAAAGAAAATTAAATAAAAAAGAAGTGACCAACAAAAATGATATAATAATGAAGATATTTATAACCATCATGTAAATATTATTATTGTTTTGTATATTTATCAATATGAATAAAAGCTTTTAACCATAAATGTCTCAACAACACATTATTTAATATCAATCAATATTATTTATAGGAATACTATTAATAAAATGAAAAATAAAAAGAAAATATCTTTAATCATGATATTACGTTTTTTTCAGAAGAATGATCTTTAATTGTAACATTCCAGGAAGAAGAATGGATGAGTATGATATGTAGGGATCAATATAAAATTTTTTAGTTTTATTTATAATATTTTGTTATGTTTTTAATTATATAATTGAATGATGATATGAGAAGATAAAAAATAATGAAAAGATAAATCATTCATATTTTTTTAATAAAAGATAATGATGTATTTAGTTGAAATAAAAAATAATATTATTCTAAATTTTGTATTAAATTGTAAGTTATAAAAATCCAATTTGATGTTATTTTTGAATATGAGAATGGTCACCCTTCTCTCTTCCCATAAATTTCTAAAAGAACGCTTACTAAAATCTCATTATTTCTAGCTTTCAGGTGAGAGGGTGTTGTTTATTTGGTGTTTGTGGCATTTATATAAATCCTGTGCAAATTGACAACCAAAATAACTTTTACCTAAATGAACTCATGAACTTTGTATCATGCTGAGATAAATTTTGTACGTTATATAACAAAGTTTAGTCATTTATTTTGTTAAAATTACCATTAAAAATTGATATCTTAGTTTAAATCCAATGCTCTTTGGTTACGAAATGCAATTTATGATAATGAAGAATTGGATACAAACCATGCAGTCAACTCATATCTGTGGTAACCACCAATGAAGGTCCTTTTTCCTTCAAAGATAAAACAAAAATAAACCACACAACTTTCCATTTCTGAAACTTTGAAGCAACTATCAAATTAATAAGGGTCAGAATAAAACAAGCATAAATAATATTTGTTACAGACAAACTTGATAAAAGATCTATTCATTACACTGTCAGATTTTTCTGATGATTTTGATTACTATTGATGATATTTCGTAGACAAGGGATTGATAAGTGTAAACAAATCTAACTATGCTGTGTCTACTTGGTAATAGAGCTTCATTTCCTTTCATGCAACATGGGGGAAGAAATGTTTTTGTATCTGTATTCAAGCTGAAATGCTTGTGAGAATTCTTCAAGCAAGGAGTTATGTGTAATATGAATAAGACTAGCATCATCCAAATGATGCAAATCAGCTCTTCCATGATCAACACCTAGCTTACTCTCTCTCAACAACTCCTTAATGCTTCCTACTTGACGGTCCCGAATTCCACATGGGATGATCCATTTGAAGGGAGACAAATCTGTTGTGACATTCAGTGCCAAGCCATGATAGGTTATCCAGCTAGACACTCTAATACCAACAGCTGCTAGTTTCTCATTTCCTGTAATACATTACTAAGGTAAAAGAATAATTATTTGAATCATGACAAATTAACAAGCATAATCAATGTGTTGTGTAATCTTATTTCACAGCAGCAAGTCTCATCCTTATTGTCGTAAAATTACTTCTCTTTCATGAAGATTTGCGGGCTGAAACATATAATCTAAACCCCAGAAAAACCATTTTAGAGACAGGAACATCTAAAATGTTAAATAGGATCCAGATTCTCAAATTAGAAATAAAAGATAATTCAACACCCCTTTAAAATATGCAGAGTATCAATAATACTAGAAGTGTAATGTCTATAATCTTGATTTAATTTGGAGATTTATGTATGAAACTAAAATTTGTCATCTAAAATAAATCCCTCAGGGAATGTCACATGAAATGAACACAAATGTTCTAGCTAAGATAGAAAGTTCATATTTGAAAATACTGAGTAAAACAAGATAAAGCCAAGGCAGTACAATCATTATATCTTAAATGTGTATAACCAAGATAATTCAGAATCAGAGCAGGTGATGCAGAACAGAAAATGCCAAACTACAAGTTTTATATCAATAGGATTTAGATGTTTACCAACCCAAACACCAGTTAAACCTTCCACTGTAGAAGCCTGAATTGAAAATGTTGAAGAAAGAACACGAATGACAACCTCTTCAAGAGTCCTAAGGTACCAATGAAGATCCATCTTGTGCATTCGGAGGTTGATAATAGGGTACATAACTAGCTGTAATGCAGTTATGTTATGAACTGCTATGCAAAACAACTCAAAATAGAAAATTTCCAAACTGTAGCAAGTGATTTAGTGCAAGCACCTGACCAGGGCCATGGTATGTAACCTCTCCTCCACGCTCAGTGCGATAAATATTAAAAGGAGCATTTTTCATGTCAAACTTGAGGTTCTCTACAGTACTAGCAGTGCCTAATGTATAAACAGGAGGGTGTTGTAGAATAATAAGGGTGTCATAACAATCTCCTTCCTTTGCAATCTGTGCCCTCTTGTCCCTCACAATTTCCTTTTGCCAAGACCATGCCACTTCATAAGGGACTTGTTCATGGTGCAAATCAAAGAGATCACAGCTGCAAATTTAGTTTAATGGTAAGATTTTTCAGAGTTATGAAGAGGGATGTTTATGGAAAGGGAAGAGAAGAACAGTGCAACTTACATCCTTTTGTGGCCATTGATTACAGGAGAGGTGAATTTGGATCGTTTGGAATATAGGAGTGGCTTGTGCAGATCAAAGTAGGGCCCTAGAGGTAGAGAAGGATATGCTGGTGCTGTTGATGGGACTGTGCTGAAAAAATACGTACCTAACAAAATCATGTCTAAGTTGCTATAACTAACTCTCTCTGAAATGGTACCTACTGTATGTGTAGTGTGAAAACAATGGAGCAATCAAAGGAAATTGGATGGAATGAGGGGATCAATGAGCTCAACCCAAAATCCAAAAGTATGAACATTGCCACCAGAGTTCACAAAATATGAGCCCGCAAACAGAACATGAAAAGGGAGGGGGACAATCTTTTTCAACGCCCTTCTGCATATGATAAATATACTAATTTAGTGATCTTTTAAAAATCATTTGATAGTATTTCCCAACACAAAACATTAACAAGTCAGATATATCAATATCAATGACTCATAATTCGAGTTTAGAAAGGACTTCCTCTCTCATATCTAATTGATTCATCAAGCGTAACTTTTGTATTTTCAACTAAAACAGATCTAACAAAAGCAGACACAAAGCACCGAATCATTCACCAAAAAATGAAAGTAACATTTGATATGAGTGTTCCCACTTTCTAGCTGAGGCATTAATCAAGAACCAAAGAAGCTGAAATCCTATTTGTTGAATCTTACTGTGACAAGAAGTCATTTGCAGCAAGACCAACAGTAATAGGACAAAAGTAACAGGTCCGATGGTAAAAAGGGTCTATGCCTCATTAATATATGAATCAAGTGGAGGAGAGGAGGACCCACAAGGAAAACCCTAATGGGAAACCTCCATAATTGGTAAGTTGATTTTGCACAGCTATGACTCGAAACGCTTCCATGGTAAGAATTAAGGAAGGCGATCTTAAGGGCCGTGCTTATATATGCTATAACAGTTCATGACACAGATGAAACCAAACTAATTATGACACAAAATACTTCACAAATTGACAATTGGAGCAGAAGAAAATTATGCAACTTCGTCTAGACGCTTAACATTAGGACTCATAATGGATGCTACATGGCACAATACTTCAACAAAGTGCAGAAGAACATCCCTCAGATTTCATTTTTCCTCAAGGGAATTCAGTCCACTACTTTAAATATTATAAATCATCATAGGGAAATTCCATTCATGACAATAAAGGGCAATCGTGGTCACCCAACTTATGCAACTTCTGAAACATAGAAGATCATAATGAATCTATGATGGTAACTAGAATTTAAAACCTTGAAAATAATCATATGGTAACCATCAAATTGAAAAAAAATCACAAACTTTTCCCATCAAGAGGTCGAAAAAAAAGAGAACTTGATACATTTAAAATTAAACATTAGTCAGTCACCCTAACACAACACATTATACTCCCCGTAAAAAATGAATAAGTAAAAGCGACATTGAACCTGATTAAGAGAGTCAATGTTCTTATATCCCAAATGCATATTGCCCTCCAAACCAAAACCACTCGTGACCCAGTTACTGTTCAGAAACTTTAACTAAAACAACCCTATTGAAAACAAAACAAAAATCGAACCTTCTAGCTTAGAATACACAAGAACAACAAACACAACAAAAACAATCAATAACAACAAAAGTCTTATCCAAAGCGCGCAATACACAAACAATAAAATCACGCATTAACAGAAATTCTCAATGCATCAAAACAGAGAGTATAGGTGACCTACCAGTCCCCCCAGTCACCCTCTTAGAAGCGGCACAACAAAGTTCATATAAAGGGTTTGGTTGGTATTTATAGAAGAGGACATAATTTCCTTATTTCCCAATTTAGTGCCTGAACATTTAAATAATGACAATTCAGTCCCTAGTGATTCAGTATTTCACCTATTGTGTCGGTGGAAATATCAATGAGTTAAAAGAAAACTACCCAAAACAGAGTTCTCTGAGACAGGTGCCATTTTTTTTTTCTCAATCTCAACCATGGAAAAACAGAAGGCACTGATGGGTTTGATTCTTTTGCTTTTTGTTTTGGGTGTGAGTGCTTGGACTGGTGAAATCCATGGAAGAGTTGTTTGTGATGTTTGTGGGGATTCTTCTCTTGGACCTGAAGACCATGTGCTTGAAGGTTTTCCTCTCACTCTCCATCTCTTCACTAGGCGTTTTCTTTCAATTTTTGTCGTTTTGATCGAGTTTTAGAAATGGTGTTTTCCGTTTTTGATTAAAGTGGTTTGCTTTTTGCTGTTGTAAATAAGCTATAGCACTCTCCGCCGATTGTTTAACTGGGTTGAAAATTTGACCTTTGCGTGTTGTTATCAGTGGTGTGGTTAGTTGTTAGCGTTTTAACCGTTTAGCCCTTCAAATTTTTTGCTTGATTTTCTGGTTGTTTGACCCTCTGGAGTAAACTTGTCATGTAGCAAAAGAATACCAAGTTTTCAATTTGCGGTAGTAGTTGCAGTTTTGTTGTGATCTTTGATATTGTAGGAAATTGGGGACAAATATGGTTACAATTGCAGTAGCGGCTGACCCAAAAACCTTGTAGTTGCAGTCAAAATTTTGGTTGCGGATACTGTTTTTTGAAACCATGCATAGACTGTGCACTGTATTGTTTAGTCATTATTAGCCAGTTAGACCTGGTGACAAATGGGATGGAACAAGGAAGATGTTTTCAGAATTTGTTTATTGACATTTGATTTGAGGATGATGATGACAATGATTGATGAATTGTTAGTTTGTATTTTTCTTAACTAATCAACACAAGGAGAATGAGATGACCCTGATTGGTTTGATCAAAGGATTTGCAGATATATTCCTAAGAATGCATTACCTGGTTAACCTCTGTCGGGAGTGAAATTATTTTTCTTTCTTCAATCCCAAGTAGAATTTTATATCTGGAATATTTGTGTTCCAGATCCTGTCGGATATATTGATTTTTCAATATGGTATGACTAGTTGAAGAAGATGTTTCTATGATATTGTCTTCATCCAGCTCACTTTGCATTTCCATTTCTTGAAGTTTATTTGTATCAATGACTATTAATGTCTAACCATTTTGAAGATTTCTATTTTTCTTTCATACCCTTTCATCGTTTCATGTATTGTGTTAGTTGATTTATGCTTGCGGATATGTTGTATGTTCAAAGCTCCTTAACAATATTTATGTTATGACCACCTCCCTTTATTAGGTTGCTATCAGTGTGTCTCAAACTAAAGCTCAGAAAAATAATTGAACATCTCTTTTCCATACATATTTCTATGCTAACCATATTTTACTCCCTAACATTTTCATTCACATCCTTGTGACACAAACAAGGATTAAAGTAGTTTCAAGTGTTATTCAAAAGATTTTGGTTAAGAGAGATATAAGAGATGGAGGGTTTTCTACTAAATTCCTAGAGTCCTTGCTAGTGCCTCCGTGAGTAAATTAGTATTGCTGTCCTGAGAGTATTTTAGAGTAATGAAGACTAAACTCGTAGGAATAAACTCCTAGCTGTCTTTCTATGTTTTTTTTAGGAGATATGTGTCTTTCTAATAGGACCACTTCACTATCGATCACTCAGGAGTATTTAATCTTGCAATGTGGTCTGTTCCGATACATTCAATATAGTCTCAAATCACTTAGGAGTCGAGGCCAATATCTGTTTAAATTCACCTTTCTTATTGAAACATGGTCGATGCTGATTAGCACAGGATTTATTTTGCTAGTGCATTTGAAAATCTTGCTGCAGCTCACAAATAACAATGCAATTTCCATATATCAATCTTAACTTCTTCTAACATACTGTTAGACTATTATGTCCTTTTCTTAGCAAAAGATAATTGACTTAGTGCTCTAATGCAGGTGCTGAGGTTGCTGTTCTTTGCATCACCAGGTCTGGTGAAGTTCTAAACTATCAGGCATTCACAGATGCCAAGGGGATATACACAGTGGCCGAGACGATGCCGGAGAGTGATCGGTGGGACGCGTGTCTTGCTCGACCGATCAGTAGTTTCCATGAGCAGTGCACTCAACTTGGTGAGGGCAGCTTGGGAGTCAAATTCAGTTACAATCACCCATCAGGATATTCACACAATGTGAGGACCTTTGTCTATCGACCCACGAGTGTTCCAACATACTGCATATGATATATATGGTCTTGCTCTGAATCTGAGAGTGCTTATGCTTTGGTTGAACTAGTTCAAAACTAATGAGTATATGAACACATTCTCTTTATACTATACATGTAGATGAAGTGGTGTTCCAGTATGTGTTTCTTCAGAAACTAGACATAGTAAGCATGAGACGTTTGAGTAATTGTAAATGATAATATTATACAGAGCAAAGCAAAATCATAGCAAATGGTACAGTCATTGAACTGTGCTATGAATATCATGGCTTAAATGCATATTTATTCTTAAGTACATACTTTAACTACCAAAGTTTCACAAAGTTGATATAACTGGCTTGTGTAAACATGATGACAAAATTGATATCCGTTGACTTAATGTATGAAGAAGACTTTACCAAGTAATAATTATGTCTATAAAGAGAAAAACAACCATACATGTTGATAAAGTATTTTAAATTTATAAAATTTCACAAAATTCAAAAGTAATTAATATTAAGTCTTCCAAGTTATGTTAAGGTATGCGATTTGTTACTGTTCACCTTCCATTTTTATTTGAAACCAACATATATTATTATTTTATTCTCATTTTTCACTCTCATTTAACACCAACATATATTATTATTTTATTGATATATAATATTTTATTAATAAAAAATAATGGTTATTTTATTGATATATAATATTTTATTAATAAAAAATAATATTAAACGGGAGTTATTTGTAAATCAATCGATCGGAATTTCTTTATAAACATTTTTAGAGGAGAAAAATAAGAAATACAAAATAAAATAATTTTTTATATGTTAAAATTAATTTGTGCACAAGTTAAGAATTAAAGTGTTAAGAAATAATAGGAAAAGCTTCCCTACACTAATCTTAGTTTATGAAAAAAAAAATCTTTATATTCTTCTCTTCTGTAAGTGTTTAGGAAGAAATTTGTCCAAATAAAATTTAAAATATAAATAAATAGTTGTTGATGGATTACATATAATAAAATAGAATATTTATTATACTAGTGAATTTAATTACGAAAGGTATATATAAAATCATTATATTAGGGACTTTAATTACAACGATTATATATCTATACTCATTACATAGAGAAAGATAAAAGATGGTAAAACTAGCATGATCTATTCCAATAAGCCAAATAAAAAATTGTGTTAGTCTACCTTGATCTATTGTTTAAATAAATTAAAAAAGAATTTGACTTAGGCTAAACCAGTCCCAAACTCACATAATCATATCTTTTTCTTTTTGCCTAATTTACAATAAAATAAATTTTAAAAGATGACTAATTTTTTAAAAAAGTAACGTACTTGTTTTTTAAATAAGTTATATAAATAAAATTAATTTCAATATTTAATAATTTGATTTATAAACTTTAATACATGTATTTGAAAAGAAAATATCACATGTGAGATTGAATAAAGCTTAAAGCATTTTAAGAAAAGATTGCAAGATAGATTGTCTGTAGATAGCTCGGAAATAATATTCTATTACTTGAAAATAACATCTAAAATTATTTTCGCGACAATTTGTGAAAGATGATCTAGAAGTGGTAGAAATATAACATTTAACTTTCATATAGTGAACATAAGTTATCTTTTTATAAAAGGAAAAATACACGAACTCATTATTAATTATCTCTTTTATATATTATTAGATAAAAATTAATATACTTCTTAAGAAATAGATTTTATATTTAATTCAATCTTATATAATCAATTTCTAAAATAATGTTCATATTCAATGACTTAACTTTATTTTTAATTGATGTACAATATTTTTTTTTTCATGTTGAGACCGTTAAATTTGTAAGTAAAATTAAATATTTATAAATAGTCCAATAATAAATAATTATAGATCCATCGAATTTAATTAAGATAAGTTTTAATATCATTTTAAAAAATAAATTTAAATTTAACTTGATCTTATAAATGAGATATCTATTTATATATTATAAATTAATTTTATTTTATTCATCTAGAATTTTTATAAAATTTCAATCTTTATTAATGAAGGTAATTTAAAATATAAGGATAGCTCTCAAATGAGAGGATATCCAAATAAATACTCTTTGTTTGAGGAAATTTTCATTGACATGGCACACTTTCCGATTTTATTATTTTCATGCAGAGCACACTATGTTTTTGTATTACCTCAATAGCACGATTTTCCCATGTCCTGTAGTGTCGAATTTCGAGCAATGTGGGTTAATTTCACCGGAATACCACCGACAATTTGGTATTCTGAGTTTTCTTTTTTAGCATTTCGATTTGAAATACTGTGAAGGAGATAAATATTGGGAAAAAAATGTAAAAGTTAATTAATTTAGAAAAATAGTATGAGAAAACTAATTATATTTAGTATATGTGTAGGATATAGTTATTTAGACAAGTAAAAGATTTCATAAATAAAATTTTATAAATAGATATATTTTAAAGACTTTAAAATTAGCAAAAATTTTAAACAAGAAAAAAAATTTAAAAAATGAAGATATATCATTTTGGATAATAAAAAAGTCAAATAAAACTAGTTTAAAGAGAATTTTTTAGAAGTTTAAATAAAATAAATTTATGAAGAAGAAGATGAGAGAAATAATTGTAAAAAAAAGTAACAATAGTTGAAAATGAAATTGAGAAAACTTTCGGACAAAGTGTATATAAAAGTATTGAATGTGAAAAATACTGTGATGTACACTTTTTAAAGAAGTGCAAATGTAAAATATTAAGAACATAGTTATCATGGTGGACATGTTTAATTAATTAATTAATTAATAATAATAATAATAATAATAATAATTTTCTTAACGATTTGAATAATTTATAATTAAAAGTGAGTAGATAATTTTAGAATTAAATTAATGAGCATAAGTTATTTATCATTGATTGTAATGAAATACTAGAAAACTACAATATAATTAATTATAGGAAGTTTATTATGTAAGGTTAGGGTTTTGTTCATGAATGAACACTGGATACAGGTGTTGGCAGTGATGTTTGAAATAGAATTTTTATTGTTTTTGTAACAAGGTACAAGGGACGTGGATGAAAAGCTAAAGGGAAAACAAGCATATGAGGGAACATCTGAGCAAATATTGAATCCACTGACAGAAGATGTATAAAAAGAAGGTATAAGTGACATCAATGTTAACAATGTAGGAGAAGGGGGAAAGAAGTGTTGGACCTACAGGAGGATTTGTACACACAACTTAAGCATAAAGATAGACAATGTGTTAAGACGAAGATTGTGAAAAGTCATTGGACCATGTAAGTTAGGAAAAGACGAAAGATTTTTTAGTTTGTTAGTGGTTTGTCAATTGTAATTATAATGAAAGTTTTTGGATGAGTTTGTATGTAAATAAATCTTCCATGACAATGACAATTAATGTATTGTTTATATTTCAAAAGTGTTTGTTGTGATGCAGCTATTGCAGTTAATGAATTTTGTTTCAATTGTTGACATATGTGTAGAGTGTTTAGAAACATTATTTCACTGGCTATAAGGTTACCAAAGTAAGAATAAGGGTTGATGTTGATTTTGTGTCTGTGTTCGGTGTTTTGAAAAAATATATGGAAGGTAATTATATATATTAACATGGGTAACCAGAAAAAGGATTTTTTATAAATTATGTTTGTAACATGTCAAAGGTTAGAGATGCTTTGATTAAGACCTTATTAGACAAAGTAATGAAGGTTTAATGTGTTGTTGTAGTTAGATTGAATACATTGAAAAAGTTCTTTGCAGGTAACCTTATTAAGTAACATGGGTGATTAGTTGTCTGTCTATAAAACGAGACCAACAACTTTGCTTATTAGATGGACTTAGTTGCATTAAGACCTTAGTGCAAGTGAACACATGATTATCTTACAAGAAACAACTTAATTATAAGGCTTGATGGTGATTTTGGTACTGTGTTGGTGGATTAACAAATTACATGGTAGGTAACCACATAAATTAACATGAGTAATCAGAAAACTTATGTTCATAACTCATATAACTTATGTCAAATATTGTAGATTATCTCATTAGAAACATAATACAAAAAGTATTACATTTGTCAGGTGTTAGTTCATGATAATAGCTAACATCAGTGTAATGTGTAGTCATTGTTAACATTTGGTATATATGTGGCAAAAATGCATCTTAGGTAAGCATATAAATAACCTAGGGTGATGAATCTTTTTTGCAGTAGACCGATCCTTGGTTCAAGACATGTTTAAGGGAAATTATAATGAATGTGGAAAAAACAAGTTAATTATATCACTTAATGTTCATTGTGCACTTGTCAAATTTACGTGGCAGGTAACCACATATGGGAACATAGGTAACCATGAAAATTCGTTGAAGCGACGAATGTGTGTTGGAACAAAATGGGCATGGCCAACTATGTTGCTCTCAGGTATAAATTTGCTTGAGTGAATCTTGTGTGGTGATTATGGGGATTATCTGACACGAAATCACTGAGGTAAATATGATTACTCAAGTCTAAGTATGTGGTTTCCCACTAACTACTATAGGCAAACAAAACCACATAATCATGGAATACACAAGACTTGGTTGTTATCTTCAACCAATACTTACTTTTCAATTACTTTGATTATAAACGTCATTAACAAATATTTGGGTAGGGTCCTAAAAATTTTACCATCTTCGAATACACATGGAACATTTATGGTTACCCGTCATCTTTTTTGTGCTTACCTGTGATGTATTTTTGGTCACTATCATATACAATGTCTACAACATTGATTATGTTGTTTTACACTAAACTTGAGTCCTCTTTAAAGTGTAGTTCAGATATAACTAAATCCACCATATTATGTTTCTCTTCACCTAAACTAATGGAATCACACATAATGGTCACCCATGTCTAAGTATGTGGTTACCCACTAACCACTTTAGGCAAACAAAATCACATATTCATCAAATGCATTAGACTTTATTGTTGTCTTCAGCCAATACTTACTTGTTCAATTACTTTGGTTATAAATGTCGTTAACAAATTTTTGGGGGAGGTCCTAAAAATTTTGCCATCTCATAATACATATGAAACATTTTTTGTTACCCGCCTTTATTATTGTGGTAATTTGTGATGTACTTTTGGCCATTGTCACACACATGTCCACAATACGCACTGCATTAGAGAGTTCAGTATCTTGTTTCACTATAAACATGATTCTCCTTCAATGTCTCATTACAATACAACCAAATTCACGAAATTAGGCATGTATTCACGTTAGTTAATGGAATCACACCTAAGTGATCACTTATGTAATTATGTGCTTACCTAGGAAGGATTTTTTGCAAAGAGTTCCACATACTCATGAAATTCATATGTAATTAGTCAATCAACACAATCACACAAATTGCACCCTTCTCCCTCCTAAGCTCTAATATACATTGACTTTAGCGATTATAGAGTAGAGAACACACATGGAATGCATTATTGTTGGTTTATATATTTAATAAACAATACTCATTTGAAACAATCACCTTAACAACGCAAGTTGTAATCATGCTCAATTATTATGTTTGTATTTGTAATGTCAATATGTTTATCATTCAATGCAAAATGATGTACACTTAACTCTTATACCAAAAAACTTTATATGATTTATCTATATACATTGGAATATCTTTTTCAAAATGAATGACAAAACTGAAAAATTCACACATGATTTATCTTTCTACATTGGAGTAAGTTTGGATGCACAATAGGCTCCGTCTCCACTCTGTGCCTTTCTCTAAGTTGCAAATTAAAAAAATAGACATGTTACTATCTTATATAAACTTACACATTTTAATAACAAATCAAATTTTCCAAACCATCAACAACAACTCATTTTCTAACCAATTCTCTTTAAAGCTCCAAACTACTAAACACCAAAATCAATTAATTATTGAAAATTGTTCAAATACAATCTCAAGTGTCCATATAATCCATAAAGCATAACTACCAAAACTTTAGTGTCTATCAATCCATTCACACCTAATTACAAAAACAAAGGCAAAACACATTTCTATTCATACAATATAACAATCACTTTTATTGTTGTTTAACGTCATTCTACACATCGCTCACATATATCCGAAAAACATAGACACAGGTGTCCAAAGAATCCAAAAAGGGTAACCAAAATATAATGCATACATTCTTTACATACCATTCTTAAATTCAAGTCTCTCAATCCACGCAGAAATTGTTAACAAAGGCAAACCAAAATCAGCCCCAAACTTCTACCAAAACCAAACCAACGTCTACTGAGTGAGCACACCTTATTATAATACAAAAGCAACACCACCAAATTCCTTTACTTTAAATGTAATGTGCACACACCAAATGAAATCATCATGTACAACATCACAAATTCAAAACCAAAACAAATATGCACTTTCCCCAAAACCCAACCCACCCATTTGTCTACAAAAAAGAAAAACAATAAAACACCTACCCATCACTAAATTCCTTCACTTACCACAGAAACAATGCACATCATTACACATTCACAACCTAACAAAAAAAACACTATCATCATCACTCAACTCAACAATTTCTACAAAAAAACACACCACAAAAGAAGAAAAAAAACCAACATCACACATAACCCTAAACCATATAAACACACATATTCACACTAAAAACCAACCCACCTTTTTGGCCATCATAAACCCAAGACACCAAAACACAAGAAAACAAACACATAACCATCACCCATGAAAAACATGCATTAACAAAATTAAATAAACCAAAAATCAATTAAAAATCATTTTTTTTATTTTATACCCATAAAAGACGTCGAAAATATATAATCACTCCATGACCCAAACAAATTGTTTCTAACAATAAAAACTTTTCGAGCAAAGAAATGCGAAGAAAGTCTAAAAAATAAGTCAAATTTTACGAAAAACAAAAAAAAAAACGTTCCTTTTAATACTTTTCACACTTCATATGAAAAAATAAACAAAATAATTATTTTTCAACTAAAAACTAATTTAATTACAATTAAATAAAATATAAAAATTATTTAATTTTAAAATAATAAATAATTAAAAATATATAATAATTAAATTTATAATAAGAAAATGTAAAATAATTAATAAAATAATTTCTTTTTATAAATAATTATAATAATATATATAATCCATTACGTTTTTAACGTAGTGGATTATGTAATTATTATATATAAATAATAGGTTACGTTTTTAATGTAATGATTACATATATATATATATATATATATATATATATTATAATATAATAATGAATAATATTTAAAAATAAATATTGTATAATTTTCTATAATAAAAATATTATATATTATTAGTAAAATAATTAATAATAATATAAATGTAGTTGGAACTTAATAAAAATATTAAAATAAAAATAAATTATATGATAATATTTTTTTCTTATTATGAAATAATAATTATATTTAAATTTATTATTAAAATTATTTAAAAGACTTAATCTTATATTTTAAAAGATTAATCTTATCGATCAATAAATTAATATATTTTATAATATATTAAATTTATTTTAAAGATAATTATTAATTTAATATTTTCATAATTATTTTTAAAAATGTTATTAATTACATTAAATAAATTAACTATATTTTATTTTATATTATAAAAATAAATTTATAAATATATATATTTAAATATTATTATATTATTCATAAATTTTTCTCTTAAATTTTATTATTTTTATTTAATCCAAATAATTAAATTTTTTTATACACTTTTATCTTAAATCCATTCAAATTCACATCTTAAATTCATTTTTATCTCAAATTAATTCAAATTCAGTCATCCTAAATCTAACAAAACCTTTGATTACCACTGAGGATAATACTTACAAAGAGGACAATAACACGGCCGAAACAACCAACCAAAACTGGTGAATAGGAAAACTGTCCACAAAACAATACCAAACTCAAAACTAAAATCCATAAAAAATTTACGTTTTTAATCTCAAAATCAACTTGCGCCACGCTATACATACGTAATAAAATAATATTATTTTTAATGGACGTTTGTACGGATCACAGTTTCCAGAGATGAGTCCTCTTACGACTTTGCTTCATCTTCGAACATTTCTTCCTCTTCATTCCTTCAGTTCTTCCAATGGCAAACCGGGACACAGGTTCGGTCCACTCTCAGCGGCCCGACTCACGCGGCCGGTTCGGCCGGTTCGGCGGCAAGTACGTCCCTGAAACCCTCATGTTCGCCCTCACTGAACTCGAATCCGCGTTTCACTCTGTCGCTTCCGACGAACATTTTCAGGTTCTCTTCTCTCTCTCATTTCAATTCCCACTCCCCGCTTCGATTTTCTCCGAACCTTCAAAAAGGGTATCTCCCAAAACCGATAAAGTTTCCGTCTTTAACAGAAGGAGCTCGCGGAGACTCTGCGGGACTATGTGGGCCGCGAGAGTCCACTATACTTCGCGGAGAGGCTCACGCGCCACTACGCGAGTGACGGCGAAGGGCCTGAGGTGTATCTGAAGAGGGAGGATCTGAACCACACGGGGGCACACAAGATCAATAATGCTGTTGCTCAGGCTTTGCTGGCGAAGAGGTTGGGGAAGAGAAGGGTCATTGCTGAAACTGGTGCAGGGCAGCATGGGGTGGCCACTGCCACTGTGTGTGCGAGGTATGGGTTGGAGTGTGTCGTATATATGGGGGCGAGGGATATGGAGAGACAGGCTCTTAATGTGTTCAGAATGCGGCTTCTTGGTGCTGAGGTGTGTTGGTTAATTGCTACTTGGTTGCTCTTAGCTTGTTCAAGGTTTTTGTTTGGTGGGGAATGGGAATGATTATCAGAAAACGATAATATGTTGGTAACTTTGGTACTAGCACTTCACTATCTTTGGTAATAGCACTTCACTTCACCATTTAGTCTAGTAATGGGGCTAGTGCCCTACAACGTGAGGAACAAAGAGAGAGCTGTTCACCTTTGGGGTGTTTGCTTGTACTTTTATTTTCTGTTTCCACTTTTTAATTACAAAACTGCCATTCTAACCTATTCATGTTTTCAAAGATTTGTAAAGGAAACCGAGGAAACATAAAAGGATTTGTTTTAATTGTTCCCTGCAGAAATCTTTGAGAACAGGAAACTGACTGAAAACAAGGTGGCAATTTTGTGATTAAAAGGTGACAACAGGAAACAAAATGGCAAGTGAATGCCTCCTTAATGAGTGAGCGTGTCGATTATAATTGTGTCTGAAGGAATTACACATAGGAAACCAGAAATAAGGTTGATGTTTTAACTATTTTTTAAGAAAAGATACTATTGATATTTTAAGATTCCAAAATGTTATTGGTTGTTTTTTCTTTCTACTCGTACACTTGTTTGACAGTTGCTGCAATAGTAATTTATAATTTATCACAGGTAAGGAGATACTGAGTAACCTTAGTCATTGATAGATATGGAATGAAGTAGTAGCACTTTGTGAGGACGAATAAATGAAGGATTTTCTATGTGCAGCGCTGTGGCTATGAACAGTTAATATTTTGTTAGGGTTGTAGATTGTGTAGGAATGAAAAAATGGTGAGATATTGTTTTTATGTCTGATGCCAGCTCAAATTAATTATAATCCAATTAGTTGCTTAGTGTTCAAGACTAAGTTTGAAGTTCAAAATGGGCATGTGGAAAGACATCTTATTGAGGGTGCAGGGTTTATCTGATGCAAGACATTATAAATTAAGCTATTGATAGAGCAGCTACTAGTTTTTCAATTTGTTTTCTCATTAGTTAGGTAATTTTGTGATGTAGGTCAGAGCAGTTCATTCAGGGACTGCTACACTGAAGGATGCTACATCGGAAGCTATAAGGGATTGGGTGACCAATGTGGAGACAACACATTATATTTTGGGTTCTGTTGCAGGGCCACATCCCTATCCAATGATGGTAAGAGAGTTTCAAGCGGTGATTGGTAAAGAAACAAGAAAGCAAGCATTGGAAAAGTGGGGAGGGAAGCCAGATGTTCTTGTAGCATGTGTTGGTGGTGGTTCAAATGCCATGGGACTTTTCCATGAATTTGTCGATGATGAAGATGTTAGGCTGATTGGTGTGGAGGCTGCAGGGTTTGGCCTAGATAGTGGTAAGCATGCAGCTACATTAACGAAAGGAGAAATTGGGGTTTTGCATGGAGCTATGAGCTATCTTTTGCAGGATGAAGATGGGCAAATAATTGAGCCTCACTCGATCAGTGCAGGGTAATTCATCTTGTTAGTATTTCTTTACCTCTTTCTTTTGTTTATCCAGGTTTTGTTCATTCCAGTTTTCCTTTTCCATTGTATAGGTTGGACTACCCTGGAGTTGGACCAGAGCATAGTTTCTTGAAAGATGTAGGGCGTGCTGAATACTATAGTGTTACTGATGAAGAAGCACTGGAAGGTAGGACTATCCTATATTTATTGCCTTGTCAAATGTATAGTGATATATCTTTTCTTTTCTTTGATTTTGTCACTTTCACTCTCTACAAATCTTCCACTACATAAGATAAGGATTTAACTCAAACATAAAATGTGACAAAATTGAGAAAGAGAAGAATGACATGCCTTGATAAGGAATAGTTGTAACGAGTGATCTTAATAATGGCGCAACTATTTTCCAACTTTATCATGATAACATATTGTTTAGCTTAGATAGAAATACATGCTAATAGTGGCCATTGTTAACCTGCTATAAAATCAAGTCAAGGTTAACTATTCTTTTCATTATGCCATTTCAAAATTCTTCATTTATTGTTTCCCTTATTCATCTGATCTGCTATATAGAGGCATTAGAGCTATTAGCATATAGTTCTTATCTTATATCATCCTAGATCAGAAGCTGAAGTTGCTTTAATCCTTGTATCTTGTTTCTGTGTCTCATGTTGGGGTGTTCTGTAATCTGCAGCCTTTACGAGAGTATCTCGGCTGGAAGGTATTATTCCAGCTTTGGAGACATCTCATGCTCTTGCATATTTGGAGAAACTCTGCCCTACCCTTCCAAATGGAACTAAGGTTGTGGTTAATTGCAGTGGCAGAGGGGATAAGGATGTTCAAACTGCTCTCAAGTACTTGAATGTTTGAAATTAGAGGTCATGTTCTGCTAGACTGCTGCTGCATTGCTATGACATGATTGAGTCTCCAGCACAGCTCACCAAGTTCTTGAGTGGCTTTCTTTCTTGTTGAGATTGTTATGAAGAGTTTGAGGCTAATTTCTTGGAAAGAACCGATTTGTGAAAACAATTGATATTGGAATATTTCACTTTGTGAAAGCCAACATGTGATTTAGAAATTTTGAAAATGTTACAGGGAATTAAGGGATGTTGTTTTTGTTTATTTGCTACAAAAAAAGAAGAAAAATGAGTGGAGTCATGTAGTAAAAATATGTATGATAGATGAATAATAGATGTTGTTCAGTTTTGCCAAAATGAAGCATCTATCTATACCTAATTCAGCTTTGTTGTGGTCTGTTAGATCTACCTATGCCTAATTGGTATCTAGAAACTAATTTGAAGGTTAATTTCTTATTTATTTAATAATCTGTCACAGAGAAATAGCTTTTGTAAAGTGGAATGGAAGCAGTGAAAACAACCACTGATATGCAATTTGATTATTTGATTATACAAGCATGGTTGTTCATATAAACATATTGCTTAAAATTGTGTAAGTTGGAAAGGGAAAAAACATTAATGGAGAAAAGATTTCAGGTATTAATATGTAGATTCATAAAATTAAATTAAACACCCACATTATCAACATTAATATTTGAATGAGTTATTGGGAATGATGTTTAAATTTGTGACACCCACACAATTACAATAAATAATCATGTAGAGTAAATTTTAATTGGTGTTGTTTAATTTAATTTTTAAAATAATTTGTTATTATTAATAATGTTTGGTATAGAAAAGTAATAAAAATAAAATAAAGACAGAAAAAAAATATATTACATTATACTTATTTTTGATAAAAATTAAAAAAGAATATTTAAAATATTTTAAAAAAATCATTAGGAACTATAAAATTCTTATAATTTAAAGTAATATTTCAAAAATTATTAATTATAGTTTAACTATTTATCAAATAATTAAAAATTAATTTTTGTTAATATGGAAAAAATAATATTTAAAAAATAAAATAAATTTAAAATTAACAGAAATTTAATTACTATAAAAAGGTAATGTAATATAGAAAATACTCCTATGTATGTATTTAAGGTATATTAGATTGCCAAATATTTAAGTGTAGAGAAGTTTATGGTTGCCGTGAGTTTAAAAACATTATAATATATTTAGTTGATATTCTAAATGTAATATACAATTCAACCATGATATTCAAAGATGTAAAAAACACGAAAAAAAAATGTTAAATTGGGTTTTTAAGAACTTTTAGCAGATTTTCCCATGTATCATCTAAAAATGTGCAGATAGACAATCTATTTGTATTAATAAAAAAAGGTTTGATTTTCCGACAGTTATCTTCATCGATAAATTTAGCTCCAAAATTTTGACATTCAACAACAAAAATTTATTTACGATGACAAATAAAGTGGTTCAGATAATATTTTTTTTTGTAAATATATATTTCTGAAAAAATTCACACAATTTCATTATTCACAATAAAATTCGATATTTTTCTCCAATATGTCTATTTCAATTTTTCTTTTCAAAATTCATTCTCTTTTCAAATAGTCAAATTGACTGAAATTTGATGTTGGAAAGTCAAATTCGATTGTGTTTTTAATTTTTTTCTAAATTCTTTATACTTCTTTTATTAATTTCTGAAAAAAAATAAAAAGTCTCATCAGAATTCAGCTTACAATAGACTAAATTTTAAGTGACATTTAATTTCGACATTACTATAAAGCAACAGTGGATTTTTAGCATCCACCAATATTGTTCATAATTAAAAAATTTGACCATCCAAAAACTAAATTTTAACTAATTTTTCAACATCTATAATATTATTTTACATTGTGAATCTAATTTTTTTTTTTTTTTGACTCGATTCCTCTCAACATGAATGGTGATGATTCTACTACATAATGTTGAGAGATGTTTAAAATGAGTTTATTGCTAAAAAATCAATAAAATTTATTGAGTAATCAAGAATAATTAAAGTGTGAGTCAATACAATTAAGTTGACCAGGCTATTTTCATAAAAAGAGTCAAACTATCACTGCCATATTCCATTGGGTTCTGTTGCACACGTGGCAAAATCTGGTTCGCTACATGGACGTGTCAGCAATACAACTAAATTACGGAGATAACCCCGTTGCAGGGAAATTCGAGACAGTAATAGGAAGGGACAAAACCGTCAAAAGATAATAACTCCCAGTCCTGTTAAAACCGTTGGGAGGGAAAACGGAAATCGTTGTCTTGTCCCTGCTCCGAAACATAACACTCGAATGAATCAGCACCATCTTCGTAGTGAGAACTAAAACACACGCAAAAGGGTTCAGAAGAGTGAGGTTTTGAGTCGACAATGATCCAATGGACGAAGCAGTTGAATGCTGCATTTGGGGCTGCCTTTCTTTGGCTGATTTCCTTGATTTACTTCACCCAGGTCTCAATTCTTCACCCTTTGTCTGCTTTTCGTTTAAATTTTGAATCTTTTGTGGATTTGAGGGTGGTTTTATTTTACTTTCCCCTTTTCTTTAAGATCTGAGTTCTGATGGTTTCTTTTTGGTTTTGTTAAAATGGGTATTATTGGTCAATTCATTTGTTTTGTCCTTTTTCTGCTGACAAAATTTCTCTGAAGCAGGGTTTTTTTTTTTTTTTTTTTTTTTTTTTTTTTT
>Ga0209489_103672_pt1 | contig 29508 bp, 11 predicted proteins | sample SiratrowhiteBW_FD_187527 | JGI IMG/M metagenome (GOLD analysis project Ga0209489, IMG submission 187527) | Root nodule microbial communities of legume samples collected from California, USA - Siratro white BW (SPAdes) (version 2) | ecosystem: Host-associated > Plants > Roots > Nodule | place...
GCACATCATGCTAAGTTGAATCATACTTGCCTCAACCACATTCCTAAGTTCTAGACCAAGCTTCAAATCTTCATGAATCTTCATGCATTCCACATATGATCATAGGTCTTGAACTTCTTCACACATGGTTGGCTTCATCAAATACAATTAGTTATCCACTGGTGCTAACAATTTATTTTTTTATTATTTGTTATTTACTTTTTTCAAATTATAAATAATAAAAATAAAACATCTTTTAGAGCACTTTTGAAATAAAGTCCACCCGGACGAAGTCAAGTGTTGACAAAGTTTCTTTTGAGTCTTGCCTACCTCTGAAAATGCTTCCATCATCAAGCCTTCATGACTTTTAGCATGAAAGAATGAAAACCAACCAGGTTGGCTCACATATCCACATTCAACGTGGTGTCGTATAACTTTAAAGGACACTTGTTGATCACGTATTTGTGATTCCCTATGAATGATGAAACCTTGAATCCGACTCAAAGGTTGTTCTAAATTGATGGTTCTACGAATAGTTCATGACTTATTTCTAGTTTGAATATGATATATACGTGATTCAGTAGGTACCCTATGGGACGAGTACCACGTGTCGGTCAGGCCACATCTTGGACAAGTTTGTTAGCCACAATGGGACGAGACTTAGTAACCTGATCGATGTGTTGCAAATTCTGCTCGGATCAGTGTGTGGTCCAATCTTCATGTAATATGGCAACTTGTGCAAAAGTTCTAGATCCTTGTCAAACTTGTTTTACATGCTTGTGATGGAATTCTGGACATTTTCTTTTGCTTTTCTGGAGGATAGACTTCTTATAAGCTTTTAAGACATTAAAGATTGACAGATCCATCTTGAAATATGGTGATGCTAATGCTACTAACTAACATATGGTGAGTATCATAAGAGTTGTGGTCTAGAAATAATATTACCCTAGTCTCATAAGGGATGACAAATATTCTTACCGAGACTTGGCAAGATCGTTTGAAATGAAGTTATAGAAACTTCAAGGAAGCTAAGCTAGGAATCAAGTTAAATGCTCCAAATAGCATTTGCTCAACTTGTTCGAGATAACGCAGAATGAAGATCCATTTGCAAAAACTTCTCTACGCTTAAGTTAATAAGAATTAGAGAAGTTTTAGACCTCTAGTTTGAGGGTAAAGAATTTTGGACCCCAGTTTTAAGAGTAATAAAAGAAAGATTTAATAAATACTCCCTCAATAGTTAGACTGTATTTATAAGCTTTTAGATCTTGATTAATATCCATAATTATTCCGTCCATTATAACAAAATCAACTTTTTCATGTGAAACTGTTTTAATTCATAGTTTTATGTGGACAAAATATAAGCTTTTAGATCTTGATTAATATCCATAATTATTCCGTCCATTATAACAAAATCAACTTTCATGTGAAACTGTTTGAATTCATAGTTTTATGTGGACAAAATCAACTTTCATATGATATGTGGAACTGTTTGAATTCATAGTTTTATGAGATGGGTAATAATACCTCCCAATATTTCATAGCTGGGTAATACAATTATTATTTTCCATAACGGAAAACAACAAAACACTCCACTAATACATATTTTCATTACCCAATTCACTAATTATAATAACACTATTTTATGTGTCATTGTCGTCATCCATGTTAACTTAGTGCGAATTTTCTCTAAAGATATTATTGAGATAAAACTTCAATTCTAACTAGAAAATATCATAAAAAATACTTAAAAGCGCTACAACTTAAATTTTATCCAAAATATAAACACCTATATGAAAGTAGTCCCGATTTATTTTGCGTCCCCAAGGATTATTCTCTACGTGACAATATGAAGTGAAAGATAAGCGCAACTATTGATAGATACGGGTTGATGAGAACATCATTGTAAAATTATATAGACAAACGAACTAAGACTAGAAAGTGATAAGCTAACAGCTTTCAATTTATTCAATGGAAAAAATGTGTCAAATTGTATTCAAGATGAAAATCATTAATCATGTAAATCATGTGAAAGCAATTTCATCAATTTCAGAAATTCAATTCTGAAAGTCTGGAGCATGTTTACAAGCAATATGAATTAGTCACTAGTTTTCCAACATGAACTTCCAACATCTGGCAACTCCGAGAATAAATTGAGAGATTCTGAAAGCAAACTCTATTACTTCAAAGGTAGAAGTGATTTCAACCATTGTTTCCAGGGTGCATCCTGCTGTTGCTCAACCCAAGACAAGAAACAGCTATCCAATAAACAGAAGAAGTTGACATAAAGGAGTTGATACCTCACAGGTATAAACCGAAAATTTGCAACCTGAACAATTGGCCAGATGCCCCCTTCTAAAACAAAGGCTGGGAGGAAATCTCTCTTAACATCTTCTTTTATTTGAGGAACACTCTTTCCAGAAGAAAAACCCATGTAAGTAAAAAACACAAGTAAATCCAATGGTCCAAAGATAAACCCATCAACAGCAACTTTAGTGGCAACAAAACGGAAGGAATTCGGTTTAAGCATGAGTTTCGATTTTATAACCCGATCCAAACCTTCGTACCTACAATAAATAATGCAAAAGAACAAGGAGAATTGATAAGTTTATTAGAAAATAGATAGCATTTGCCAGTGCCCCTGTCCCCCCATAAGAACAAACAAAAAAACTAGCAGATATACGAAAGCTCACGTGTACAAGTCTTTCCTTTTCTGATTTAACTATTTTAAGGTACCATTTGGCTTGAGAGTTTATTGTTTCCATTTTCTATCTGTACTTTGAATTACAAATAATGACATGCTTCTCATTTTCTTTCCTGTTTTCAAATGCTTATGAATCATTTGGTCTGCAAAAGTGTTTTCTGTTCTCACTTTTAATTACAAAAATGCCAACTTATTTTCACTTTGTTTCTCGTTTTCACTTTGTTTCCTGCACATACTTTTAAAAGCAAAAAAATGCGAAAACAAGGTAACATTTTCATTAGTACAAACGAAAACATAAAACGTTTTCTCAAACCAAACAGTAATGGATGTTCTCCATCAGCTAGAAATATGATCGAAGTAAAGCCTTAGCTGAGGAGAATGTCATACCACTGCAACGTGCTACCAATCAGAGAAAATGCTAAACAAGTAAATACACAGTTTGAAATCCTTCCTTTTTAGTCAGTTGGAGATCTCATGCATCCAGAAACCAAAACAGAGCTCTTGGCCCTGAGAATTTGAGAGGGCAATACCACTTTGTTATTAATCTATCAGGAAGTTACTATAGACCCATCAGTCTAACAATAACTAAATTTTCATCTTAAGTTAGAATCTATATAACAAAAGAAAAATGATTGCAAGTCAATAGAGTCAGTCCTTTAAATTGATTTGCAACAATAGTAACCATCATCAACTGACATGGCAGTCAGCCACAACTGTAGCATCCAAATGCTGTCTCATGTGAACTATATAACTTCTACTAATGAGACGGCAAAAACAACTGAATTTAATATTAAAAGGAACAAAATTGAAAACTGTATTTTTTAAGGAACTAAAAGAATTTTCAAATCCATCCAGTAAACTAAGCTGATTCGGGATCTGAGAATCAGCAAAGAAACCCTTGCATAATACCAATGCCCATAAACAACTGGGGAATAAAATTTATAAAAAGGTCATGTTTTTTTACCAGTAGTGGCCAACAGGGCCAACAAATGCTAACCCAAACAAGCTGGTTGTAGACACCCGTTTCCAGTTGATCTTTAATTCTTTATTGTCATCCTGAGAAAAAATTGCCATTAAACAAGAGAAATGAGCTAATTAGATGGTTATGTTTACAAAGAATAAAGTGTCACATCATACACTATGTGAACTAGAGAGTTTAACACTACCACCAAAGTATTTGTCCTTGCATAGGTACCATGTCACCAAAGTCAGAAGGAAAGAGCCAAGTTACACATGGTTTATCCACAATGTTTCCGGTACAAAACTCTAAAATGCATGTCAAGCAATTTTCCATTTCACTATTTTAGCTAAATGAACTGAAATTTCTCATCTATAGTTAACAAAAAAACCAGATGTTTCCATGTGATTTTAAAATTGAAAAAAAAAATAACCAGCATTAACACAGCTTCCTATCCCCACCTTCTACGGTTCAAATGCAAAACTAAAGGTGTGATTTTGAATTCATGGATGGAAAAATGGAAAAAACGGAATGAACAAAATGTGTGTTTGGGGGAGTTTTCCAAAAGAAATGGAATGACACCCCTTCCTGCCATTCACAACACCAAATTTTGTCTCTTCAACTTGGGGAGTCAAGGAAAAAATGCCAACTCTTTCCGCGAGAGTTCCCCCCTTACCTTTTCATTAAACAACCAAACCAACAATGCAGATGTATCTTTCCATTCCATTATACTTTATTCCCAAGATTTTCTAGTTCCGCTCCCATCCACTACACAATTTTCCATAATATCTGTAATCACAACACAACCTCAACCACAGCCACAATTTAAAACAATCTCCCAGCTATTCTCTCTAACATATAGTCAATTTGCATGCCCCCAAAACCTGATTCCAAAAAGCAACCAAAATCCACATAGCAGCCCGTCAAGGAATTACCATCGATACAAAACCCACAAAACAAAAACACCCATTTGCCTGAACTAGAGACCAAGAACACGTGCTACACGGAAAATCCTTCCAATAAACAACCACAAATCCCTTCCTTCCCTCGTTCATCCATGCATTCCACACCTTCCATTGTCACAAACATGCTCAAACAATCGCAAATCCTTCTAATTATTTTGACCACAAGGCCACACTCCAAGCCATGACCCCAAAACCAAGCAAAACACACGCATACACCCATTTTCCCCCAAAAACAAAATCTTAGAAGGAAACAATAGAAATTCCAATAACACAATACCGCATCCATTGTGGAATGGGCCTTGGCAGTGTAGTGCATAACTGCCTGACCCAACCCTTCCCTCGTTTATCCATGCATTCCACACCTTCCATTGCCACAAATATGCTCAAACAATAACAAATCCTTCTAATTATTTTGACCACAAAGCCACACTTCAAGCCATGGCCATTCCCCCAAAACCAAACAAAACACACGCACACACCCATTTCCCCCAAAAAAACAAAATCTTAGAAGGAAACAATAGAAATTCAAATAACACAATACCTCATCTAGTGTGGCATGGGCCTTGGCAGTGTAGTGCGTAACTGCCTGAGCAGCTATGTCACCAGAACCCCAAATCAAGCCAGAGCTGATGACCTGCGTCTTAACAGGGTGAACCGCCAAGCAATTCTGGTACCATTTCCACAACTTGAGCATATCCAATCAACAACGCTTCCCGACAACAATCGCTATTTAGTGATCATGAAAATGATCGCAACCCCCCTTTTTGTTTATTTGGGGATTTATCTAAATGGCACAAGGTGATTTTTTGGCGGTGGAAGAAGAGTGGCACTTCTTTGGCTTCTATGGCTTTCTATTGCTATGTAAAACCCACGACTCGTGTTTGTTGAGGATGAACTCTGGTCTGTGATGAAGATGTGAGAATCAATTTGGAGGTTGGGTTTGACATTTCTGTATTTTTCAGTAATGGGAATTCGGTGGACAGAAAAAGGGTAAAACCGTACTTTAACTTTTACTCTTTACGGGCCTAGCGGCTCTGGTTGCTGTTTAAATTTCGGGTGTTAGTGGAAATACCATCCTTTTTTATTATTATTGGGTCTTATAACTTTTCATAAATATAAATAATATATATATATATATATAATATTTGTTTTATTTGATTTTTTATTATATAAAATGAGGTAATTAGATATTTTTTCATTATATATTGTATCAAAAGTATATTATGATAAAAAAATTATTTTAAATGGATAAAATTAAAAATTTGAAATTCTTATTGTACATAGAATGCGAGTGTTTACTTTTCTTTTCTAAATCTAGATGAGGATTCTTTCCACTATATATGTTAGATTTTGTTTTTATTTTTTCTCCATTATTTTTAATTTGCTCTTTATTGTTTTTACATTGATATTCTTAATGTGAAGTTTATATCGTGACTTTAAAATATTATTTAGAGTGAAATAAAAAAAGTATTTTGTTGACATTAATTTGGCAATTCCTATATATTGTTGTAGATTATTTTTTAATTATTATTGTAAAATCACTTTAGTTTTATTCTTTATATTATATATATATATATATATATATATATATATATATATATATATATATATTACTTTATTTATGAACTTTTCACAATAACTTTTCATAATAACTTAATCATCTCATGACGTAAAATGCAAGGAGCGCAATTAAAAAATATAAATATTTTCTTTTATTATTCAATTTCTTTTATCATAGTTAGAATTTTATATTCTTTTTCAAATCTATTTCAATTAATACGAACACAAATAAAATATATTTATATGATTTTAATCTGGTTAAAAGTAAAGTTTTTAAAGTAATAAGAAATAAGAAAAAATAAAACTAATGTGAGAAAATAAATAAAATTCATGAGATTATCATTAACATGTCTCGACAATTGAAAGAAGAATTAGAAAATAAGACAAATCAAGTTTTTAAAATCTCTATTAAACACAAGATTAATCAAGTAATTATTTAAGTATGAATGTTTGATTTTAAGAACAAACAAGAAAAAGAGGAAGAAGATACTATGTACTATCATAAGAAAAGATAAATATAAAAAAAATCACTACGTGAATTTAGAATAAATTAAGATAAGATTATATAAACGATGAACTAACCTCTTGATAAACTCACAATGGAGAAATTTCCCAGAGCTTTTATCAAAATTGCAAGTTATGTTACACATAGGTGGATACATGTTTATATACACTAGCTTGAAGAAAATAAATAATTAGAACTTGTTGACTAATGTATGTAATTTTAAAAATAAGGTCCTTACATGAATAGGAAGAGATTATGACTTGATTGGTCTGTACTCATAATTTGTCAACATAAGCCCTTCTTTTCTAGAGCTAACATTGTAAAACTAAGCATCCTGAATTTCTATATTAAATAAAGAAATTATATTTTTATTTACATTACAAGAAACATTAAGATATATATATATATATATATATATATATATATATATATATTATTTCTCCTTCCAATTTCTTGTAAATTTCTCTTGTGTACTTGAAATTGTATTATGGGCTATTTTTCTTTATCTCTTCTTTCTTGATCCCTTATAGTAACTCCTTCATTTTGTGACATAGGTTTCTCTTGAGTTGGGTCGTATCTCTTTCTCTTAGTCTCATTTTATTTTGTTATTAAGTGATATTATTTACTTGAGCAGCAAAGAGTGTTCTACTAGTGGATCTTCATTTTTTATTAGGATGCCACCACTGAAGCTCATCCCCAAGGAGATATAACTCACACAAAGAGATTTCCTTTCTTCCAATTCTCGTCCAATGAAACTCCATTTTTTGGTAAGAACATTTAATGTCTATTATGGGGCTTATGTAAAAACTTTCCCAAGCTACGTAGGTTTATGGTTCTAACAAGAAGTCAAAATACAATTTCTTCATCATCCAACAATGAGATGAATACCTTATCAATAGTGATCAACATTGAAACATAGGTGGGACTAGAAACTACGATTCCTCTTCCAAGGAAGGTTCCTTAGAGGAAATGCTTTAGGAGAATACTCTCATTTTAGAGACCTCAAAAGAACAAGAATGCATGTTTGCATTCTTCGCTTCCAATAGTAAGTGTGTCAGTCGCAAATGTAGCAAGTGATAAATATATCGTTCTCTCCCAAAAAGCTTGTCAATAAAAGCAATTAATAAAAATTTTGTACCACAAATTAATTCCAATATTTAAATTAATCAACAAGAAAATAAAACTATGCAAAAAATAATTAAAATATTTTGATATTTTTATTGAGCACTTGGAATGCAGAAAGAGGTACATTCTTTCCAAACTAATGTTAATGTGAACCCACAATAATACCCAAACCCCAATTCCTTAGGTGGATGAGCCTAAGCTTTCTTATTAACTGTCAATTCTTTGATAAATTATATAAAAGAAGACTTATTTTTGCCACAAGGATCTTAAGAAAACAAGAGATCATGCTTTATTCCTAGATACAAGCTTTCATTGTGTATTTTGATTTAGTTCTATATTACAAAAGATAGCTTTCAATACCCCAAGAATCAAAGATTATGCAATGGGTGATCAAGCCACAACAAGCATTAAACATAGAAACAAAATACTAACATTTGAATGAAAAGACGTATATATGAAACATATACTCAAACATGATTCATTAGCAAATTAGCCCAAGAATTATTTATTAACCCTTAATTCCTTGATCAATTACAAATATGAATCTTGGATTCACACAAGGATCTTAATGACTACAAATGAATCACCCTCTATTCCTATATACGAGCTTTTATCCGATAAATTAATTCAATTCTAGATTCAAAAGATATTTCCCAATACTCTTAAGAATCAATGGTCGAGTTATAGATTCGCACAACAAGCATAAATACAAAATTAATATACTAATGTATTGGAAAGCAAAGAATTTATGATCAAACATAAAATAAGTGCAAATATGATTACATGAGAGTTTAGAAAGGTTTAACCTAACCCCAACGACAAGTAATTTAGTTCGACATAAGCATGAGGAAATCAAACATTACAAGAAGAATGATGGAATAAAAAGATTACTTCAAATAAACCCCAAGAATGTCTCCAAAAGTGAATTTCGATCTCCGTTCTAGCAAAAGATGTCTAACCCTAACCCCAAAAGCTTATTAAATAAGATTCTAAAATCGACACTCGTGCCCGCCCAAAGTCAGTTGTGCCGGAAACCATTGGATTTTGTTAATGTTTTACTTATCGACCTTAACCTACGTCAGGCACACGTATCCTACACCGAACACATTTTCATCTGCTTGCTCTCAGGTTTTCCCAAGCCGAACTCGTGTGGCTGAGTTGGGCTTGGCTTTATTTGCACACTTTTTGCTTCTTTTTCCCACTTCTTCAATACTTCAATCTTTTTTCTTCTCATCGAATGTTTTTCTGCTCAATTTCACCAAAAATAACTTAAATTAGTTTCAAATCCTTATTTTGACTCTCAAAATCAGTTATCAACAAAACCTAAATAAAATTGAGAATTAAACAAGTTCTAAGTGTTAAAAGAGTTGATTTTTGTCATAAAAATGGATCAATAATATCATATAAATTGGATCTGTCAAACCTCCCCAATGTTTGTCCTCAAGCAAAGGTAACGTAGCACAGAAAAAAGTTATTCCATAGTGAAAAACAATTCAAAACCAGTTCACTAAACATCAAAATTAATCAAGTATGCTTCTTCTCACATCAACTTATGAATGAACAATTTTATCTAATAAATTTTCAATCATGGTGTTCAAATGAAATTGTAACAGAAAATGCACAACTCTCAAGCTCACCATAAGTGTTTCACTCAAGCATTTCAATCTCTCAAATTGTATGTTTCTCTCATCCTTCACTAATTTCCACAATTCAAATTTGCTTTTATTTCATGAGTCAAAATCTTCAAAACATGTAATACCACAACATAAATTCTCAAGAACAACCTAATCCTTTCACAATTCTCAATGAAAAACGCATACTCAATTTATCATCAAAGATCATTCCAAGTCATTCACCAATGCATTATAACTATTATCTAGCCAAGTTTCGAGTTGTTCACACAAAAAAAATTGAAAATTAACACAAAATTGATAAACAAAAAAAAAATAATAAAAACTGAAAAATATCACTAGAAAAAATTGCTCTTTTCCTTCAAAATTATCATTATTTGCCTCTCCCCCTCCTCCAAATTAATCCTAGTACCTAGGGCAAATAATCTTTAGCAATGAAGACCAATAAACCAAGTTACAAAAATTGATGTCTACATCTGGCCCAGGTACTATGGCGTCGATCGCAATAACTAATAACAATTTCTCTTAAATGCGCTATGGGTATCTGAGCTGGGATTGAGTGTTGTTATTCCAAAAGGGTTTATATCCTCTAAAATGTTTAACGTACAAAACGAAAATTAACCTAAACAAAGTACCAAATTTAAAATTAAACAATGAAAAAACTAACAATCCAAAACACCTCAAAATCAAAATTGTTCAAAAATTAAGCAAACTTAAAAACTTAAAATCCTAAGTTGCCTCCCAGAACATACTTGTTTAACGTCACGAGCCTGACATGTGGCTTTATCAAGATGAAGGAACTTTGAGATATATCATTCCCTTAGTGACTATCTTCACCCTTTTGGAGTATGAGCTTTCAATCTCAATCTTTCTATCCTCTTTAAACTTCTTGATCAACCAAGGATTTGCCAATTTAATTCCCCATCCTTTAAAAATATTTTTGCTCTTCAAAGTACCAAATATGACAGGTAGCTCAATTCTCAACTTTTCATCCTTATACTTTGGTTCAACCTTTTCAATTCTGAATAAAGTTTGTAAGTTGTAATCCTCCAATTCTTGTAAGTTGTAATCCTCCAATTCTTCAGTTTCCTTTTGTGTTAGCTTAAAACATCTAACAATTTTCTTCCACACACTTGATGTAGTCTCCTTCTTCTTTGCCACAAATTTGACTTCAATTCTCATAAATTCTTTTAGAGTCCCAGTAATATCAAAAATGGCTTAATCATTCAGTGTGTCAATCTTTGTTTTACCATTCTCCACAACAAAGACCATTTTAGAATATAAAAGTTCTTTCAAGAATTAAAAGAACCTTTTCATCTTCATCCATCTCCATCACTACAAAATCAACTAAAAAGGTAAACTCTCCCACCCTTACCAACACATCTTCCACTACTCCATGTCGAAGTTTGATGGATCTATCAATAAGTTACAATGTCATTCTAGTAGGTCTAACCTTCATATTGCCAATCTTGTTCATCATAGACAAAGGCTTTAAATTAATGCTAGCCCCTAAATCCAATAATGCTTTGCTCACAGGTGATTCCTCTATTGTTACTAGAATATTAAAACTGCTAAGGTCTTTAGATTTGAGGGACAAAGTTTTCTGGATGATTGCACTATACCCAACTTCTAACTCAATTTTCTCTTTTTCAATGAATTTTTTTCTTCTTCAACACATCCTTCATAAACCTAGCATACATAGCCATTCTCTCCTTAACTACTAAAAAATGCATATCACTATGTAGTTGCTTAAAAATTTCCTTGAATTTGAAAGTTTTTTTTCTTTATCTGGTTTTGAAGGTACACAAGGATAGGGAATTCTCTATTCTATTGGAGCTCTACACTCCTTTCTCTCTCTCTTTTAATCTTTTTTTTTGAATTTTTTTATTTTTCTAATTTTTCATTTTTTTTCAAATTTTTCTTTTCCTATTGTCTCTTCTCTTAGTTTATCTTTAAATTCACCAACTGATTCACTCTCACCAATCACATCTCTAGCTTCCTCACTCAACCCTAACTTCTTCCCACTTCTAGTGATAATGGCCTTACACTACTTCTTAGGGTTCAAATGGTGTTGGCAGAGAACGATCCACTCTGATGTTCTACCATTTGTTTCGCTAACTGCCCAACCTTCACCTTCAGATTCTTCAATGATGCATATGTGTTCTTTTGACTCTGAAGGGATTGTTGCATCAATTGCTAAACTGTTACTTCCAATTTGTTTACTCTTTCATACAATGGTGGGAATTGTTGTTCATGGCCTCCACTACCGGAAGCTCCATCTTGCTTGCAAGTTAGCATTATTTTGTCTCTACCCTTGATTGAAATTTGGAAAAGGGTTGTTGGAGAATTATTGCCTCCCTTGATTCCCCAAATAGTTGACTTCTGCACTTTCGAAACTATTAAGCATATCTCTAAATCCATTAGCATGGTTTCCTCCATCAAACTCACATCTCATGACAAGTTGAATATACCATTGACATCTTGCATGACCTGAATTTCCTAAGGCAATTTTGACATCTGCTGATTTAAAGTTTCAATCTGCTAGGAAAGAAGTTTGTGTTAAGCTAAAGGAGCATCTTGTGAATTTAATTCTAGCACTCCCTTCTTAGGCATCCTCCCATGATGACCTCTCAAAGTAGGAGCCATAAACTCAATGATAGTGATGACTTCTTCTATAGTCTTGAATAGAACTAATCTACCAAAAGAACTTTGCACTTGCATCTCCACATAAAATCCATGATTAGGACATTTTATCAATAGAGCTTTGAATATCTCCCGAGCTTCACTTACTGGTTCATTAGAACCTTTTACAAATGCGGCTATAGTAGCCTTTACCTCCATATTCTTGGATGCAGGAAAGAAACGATCCAGAAACTTAATCACTACATCCTTCTAACTAGTCAGACGTTGATTAGGTTGTGATTGCAGCCATGCCTTCACTTTCCCGGTAAATGAGAATGGAAACAACCTCAAGAAAAGTCTCTTCATCTGCTCCTATCGCACCCACTGAACCACACAACTCAAAAAGTGTACAAATGAGTATGTGGGTCTTCATGATCCAAACCAAAAAACTTATGAGAACTTATCAGTTGTAGCAAAGCAAACTTCATCTCAAAAATTTTCTCTTTCATAATTGGCCTTATAATGCTTGTGAAATTTCTAGGATTGGCATAACCAATCGAATCCCCTATAGTCGTTCTTTGGTTCCAAGTCTATGCTTGATTTGAAAGAAGGCCAAATCCTAAGACATAAACGAAGATAAAACTTATTGACTTTGTGGGTCTTGAGCTGTAAGGAAATCTCTCAACTCTTTTCTTTAGTTCTTTTAGCCCTTTTATGAGAAATGAAATTTATGCTGAGCTACTTATAATTGACATGCAAGTGGAAATCTTAAGCAGATTCTAATTAACTTGGTTGATTTTCAAAAACACATTAAACGAGCTTTCAGCAGCAATACCTTCAATTCACTAGGTGAATAAAATTTTTTAAGTGATATTCAACTCAAAGGGAAACTATGCTTTATAGGATTGACGCGCTAGTAATGGATGCAAATTTTCTTATATGGTATAATTGGTTGAGCAGAAATGAATTTGTTGAACGAATTATGCAAAAACTCTATGCATTTTCTTTCTACATAATTTCACTAGGCAAAACTATTTTGCTAGCCAAGTTTGGTGCAGTGAAAACTTTTCAAATCTTTGTCCCTAGATTCACTAAGGAAACATTATTTAGCTAAGCGAATTTGGCATAGAGAAGAAATTAAAAATGGGTGCAACATCAAGAATAGAGCCTGAGGCCTAAAAATCTTAATACCATTTCAAAAAATAGTCATAAGAAAGTGATAGGCCTAGATATGAAGGTAACATGGAAGAGAAAGATCAAGAAGGGGGAGTGGAATTCTAAGTGACATGAGTAGTCTAAAGAGGTCTACCATGCAAAGTTGAACAATTTTCAATTGCGTCCCACCTAGTGACAGAGAGGTCCAAACACCAAACTGGTACCAAATTTAGGTAAAGGAGACAGGCAAGCAAAGTGTGATTGGCATAGTGTAGAACAAATGTTGAATGTGTCTTCATATAGAAATGCACATTGAGAGAGGTGATAAACATATTTTTAATCACACTTAGAAGCTTTAATAATGAATCTCTTGGACTGAAATAAATAATAAATCCATTATTCCAATTAAGATTCATCTAATCAGGTTAATTTATTCCTTAACTTTATTTATGTTAATCTTGTATTTTTAGTATAATAGACGATCTAATAATTATAAGCTTTAAATAGACTAACTAGAGGGTCTAATGGTTACATGGAGTAAAAGGTCTGCTAGAATGTTTGGAACTGCGAGTGGGCCTGATCAAGTGAAAGTCTAAGTTTACTTATTCAAATCAAAATAGAAAATGAAACATGAATGAATGAATTAGAGAATAAAATCTACAATATCTTTGAAACAATTTGGAAGCAAATCATATGCGGGTATACAAAGAACAAAATTCATGACTAACTTAGAAACAAAATCCAAAAGTTCTAGAATTTGAAAATAGAGAAACTATTAATAAAATCTCAAACAACAATATATTTCTAATATTCTTGGAGCAAAGAAACCTATAAAAAGATACAGGCCTCAAGGTATAGGGGGAGCTTCATAATAGTGTTCAAAAAACATAATAGAACATAGCATATCAGTTTTCTTGTTTTCTTCATTGTAATATTTTTGTTTTTCCTTTGTATGAAAGGTTAAACTCTTTTATGTTGATTCTTGATAAGCATTAATTATTAGTTGATTTTATGCAGATTTAGTGTTTATTTTATTATTAATTCGGTTTAAATTTGGACTTTTATGTTTGTTATTATTCATTTTGTTATTTCATGCATTTTATTGTGCAAAGAGTGATTTTTGTTGAGAATTAGGTTAAATCTGAAGAGAGAGAAAATAGAAACGCTGAATCAGAGGGAAAGAGCAGAGAAGGGGGCATAAGTGATTTTTTGCTTAAGCAAAGGATATAGCCTGGGCTAAAACTCACTTAAAGACTTTCATAAGGAAGCCCTAATTTGAAGGCGTCAACACTGTTGGAGCGTGAATTACGAAATAACGGCCACAATTTGACCTAATGCAAGGAGCGAAAGATATAAAAGGCCAAAGCTAGGTCAAAGATGGATCATCACTCATTGGCAGATTCTTTGAGCGTCGTTCTTGATCAAGATTTATTTTTTTTCTTTTCTCTTGTATTCCATGGCTACCATGAGTAACAAACTCTCTTATTCTTGAGATTGGATGTAATTTCTCAACTTTGAATGCACTCTTAACATGGTTTGATATAATTAATTTCAATTACCTTTGTTTTACATTCTAATCATACTTTGATCTATCTTAGAATTCTTATTGTGACTTGAAAGCACTTTTTGAATTTGGAACCAAACGTTTAACGCATTGCATGTATAAGTTCAGGGATGAATTATAATGTAATGACTGTTTACAGCAACTATTCTTAATGCTGATTAATTTATTCTAGTAACTAGGGAAAGAGCTAGGTACTTTAATTTACGAATTTTAAATCTAAAGGAATTAGATTGAATGAGTTTTATTTGCACAAATTTGTAATTGGAAAAGATGATGTTAATGTTATGATTAAGAGTGTTTGAGAAGTAGAGTATTACAATTCAATCCCAAGATCTTTATTAACGTTGATTTCACACATTTATTATTCATTGTTTTGTTTTACGTCAATAATTTACTCAAATCCAAATCATTCATATTACTAGTTTTTAATCATAATACATTGACACATAATTAATTTTCAATTATAAATTCCGTTCTTTGTGGAGATGATACTCTACTTATTTTCTATATTACTTAAGGACTCAGTACACTTGCTGAAACCACTAACAATTCTCATGTAATTTCATAATGAATTCAAAGGTTTTGTGCAATTAAGGTTTCATTCTTTAATATTTGTAATGGGTTATATTACAATATGATCTTTTCAAATGTTAATTTCTATTAATGGAATCAATTTTAATGCATATTGATAATTCAATTTTGTACCCTAATTATAAATCTTGTTTAATTTGCATTATTTTGAACTATATTTTGTTTGCATAATTCAAGAGGTGAAAAATTAAAAACCTTATGGATATATGCATGGAGATAGTAAGGTATTAAATATATTAGTGGATGCATGCTTCATTAATTAGATTATATTGAATTCATTGACACATATTTAGTCAATTCAATCCTATTTAGATATTGAATGAATGATATATATGTTAATTGATGAAGAATTTGTTGTTGAAATAACTTGAGAATCAACCTGCTTCTTTACTATTTTTACATTGTTTACTATAATTTTTTGCATTTTAATCAGAATCTCCCTTCCACAGTATTGTTATTTCTAACTTCTTAGCATTTTTTTACTTGTAATGATAAGTACATCAGTCGCAAATGTAGCAAGTGATAAATATGTTATCCTCTTTCAAAGGACTTATGCAGTACATGACAATAAATACAATTGATAAAAAATTTAGCCTACAAATTATTTCCAATATTTAAACTGATAACAAGAAAATAAAACTATGCAAAAATAATTAAATATTTTTTGTATTTTTAATGAGCACTTGGAATGTAGAAGAGAACAGAGATGATATGGAATGCAATTGCTAGAGTTAAACTTTACCAAACCTCTCTCTCATGCATAAAAATAATTATCTTCTTTTTGAACTAATGCCAATGTCAACCCACAATAATACCCAAACCCTAATTTCTTAGGTGAATGAGCGTAAGTTTTCTTATTAATCGTTAATTCCTTGATCAATTATATAAAAACGACTTGCTTTTGCCACAAGGGTCTTAAGACAACAAATTCCTAGATATTATCTTTCATTTGATATTTTGATTCAGTTCAAGATTACAAAAGATATCTCCCAATACTTTAAGAATCAAGGATCATGTGATAGGTTATCAAGCTACAAGAAGTAATAAGTATATAAACAAAATACTAACATTTGCATGAAAAGATGTATATATGAAACATATATATGAGCACCCAAAATCGGTTACATGAGAGTTTAAATGGGTACATCTAGTTTCAACAAGATGAAAAGGATGAACAATGGACGAAGATGGATATACAAAGAGGAGAAAAAGGAAGCCTCCAAACCCTACACTACAAGACAAAAGCTATTTAGAGACCAATATTTAGCTACCAAATGAAATGATTGCTAGTTGTGACCAAAATAATCATCAAATTAAATTTTGGTTGTTAAATAACTACAAAATAAAAGTAATGATTGAATTTAGTGACCAATTAAGTCAAATAATTGGTATCTAACATTAGCTACCAAGGTTTTAGTGACCAATACTATTAGATTCTAAATTAGTCTCTAACTTAATTAGATACTAATTTAGAATCTAATGGCATGGGTCACTAAAACTTTGGTATCTAATGTAATATACCAATTATTTGACTTAATTTGTCACTAAATTCAATCATTACTTCTATTTTGTAGTTATTTAGCAACCAAAATCTAATTTTGTGACTATTTTAGTCACAATTAGTAACCATTTCATTTGATAGCTAAAAATTGGTCTCTAAACAACCTTTTTCCTGTAGTGCTAGTTGTCGTACAAGGCTACATTTTTTTGACTCTCGCATGGAGTGGAGTATCTAACCCTAATGTAGAGAGTCCTTTAAATACACAAATTTCAACATTTGTGTCCAGCCCAACTTTAGTGGCACTAGACACAATTAAGCCCAAAGACTCTCAACCCAACTCGAGCCCGATATAGTTTTATTGCATAGTCTCTCGGGTTCAGTTTCGCTTGGCCCAACTTTAGTGGTGTCAGGCTCAAGTTTCCTATGTCATATTTTCTCTTTTGTCTCATCCCTCATGGGCTCCAATCCTATTCTTTTGAGTCTAGTACTTCTTGTTCACTTTTTAGGCAAAATAAAAGGAATTGGTGTAACTTTCAATTCTCAAACTACAGTAATCAATTATTAATAAAGAAACTGATAAAATAAAGAAATAAGCAGGTTCCAATCTTAGAAAGAGTTTATTTCATTATAAAAATTAGCTCAAAAATGTGATAAAAATAAATGTTATCCTAACTTTGATTGTTTGCATATGAGTATCGAACACTAAATAATTGGATTTACTATTGGATTCATTGGAGATGACTTGGGGTTAACTTTGTAATATCTATATTATCATCTTGGCATTAGATAGTCTGATCACTTTGTTAGAAAGTCTACGAAAATTATTTTAATTTGATTGTGAAAATGATAGCGATCAAATTTGGTGTTATTGTCGAGGACTTTAATTCGAATTTGGTTTTCAGTTTTCTTATTTATCTGTAATTTTCTATTTTTTCTACATAGTTTTTTTTTTTCTCTTTTTAGCATATTAAACTATGTTTTCTTACTAGCCTCGTTATAATGCATATTTTTCATTCCACTTATATAACTTTTCAATTTTTGCATTATTATTTCGAAATAAAAATATAGTAATATATATATATATATAAAAGAAATTAAAGCATCTAAACAATATTTTCTACTTAGTTTATAGGAATATATAATAGGTTGTGGTATGTTTATACATAGATGTGTTTATCTGGTGCATGACTAGAACAAATCCAAGTGAATTACATTCTTTTGATCTAGAAATTGAACGTACATACCACAAACTAGCTAGACTAGGATAAACCATCTATCGCGTGAAAAGCAATAAGAATGTTGTTCTAAACAAAAAAGAGGATTTGAATTGCAAATTTGAAGATGTTTTCTACTTACATTTGTTTCTATATTTATTCCCTATTGCTCTTTTGTTTTTCTATGGTTTTAAGCCTCTTTTCTCTCATTTTACCTACCTTTACCTTGGTATCTTTACGTTCTTTATGAAGTCCTCTTGATCTTTGTGTGCATCTTATTCAATTGTGGTAAATATTAGAGTCTCGCTAAGTCTAGGATAGTGTTTGCTTGCATAAGTGCTTTGAGTGAAAATACAAACCTAGACACTTGAGAGCTGAAGAGTATACAGTGGATGTTCTATCATTTTTTATTCATCCATTTGATTTAAGTTACCTATTGTTTGTAAAAATATAGGAAATTTCCTTCACATTTATCTTGACTCTTTGATTTCTTGAATTGTATCCTGCTTGCTATTACGCGTTCTAGGATCTACTGTATATTTTTGTCATTTGTTTGCACTATATTCCTTTTAATTTGTTGTGAGTCTATTTTTTCCAGGAGTGCAAAAGAATAACTATGGGGGCATTTGATAAACATAATTTTAATCACACTTAGAAGCTTGAATCATGAGTCTCTTGGATTGAAGTCAATAATAAATCCACTTTTTTAATTAAGATTCATCTAATTGGATTTTATTTAGGCCTTAACTGTTATTTTTGCTAATCTAGTATTTTTAGTGCAGTAGATGATCTAACAATTAGAAGCATTATACGGTCTAACTAGACAATCTAATGGTTATATGGACTAGATGATCTGATATAAGGTTTGAAATTGCGAGTGGGGTCTGATCTAGTGAAAGTCTAAGTTTGTTTCTTCGAATCAAAATAGAAAACAAAATCTAAATGAATAAATTAGAGAATAAAATCTACAATATCTCATAAATAGATTTGGAATCAAATAATCTACAAAGATATGAAGAACATAATTCGTGACTAACACAAAATATATTTTCAAGATTCTTTTAGCAAATAAACCTATAAAAAGATACAAGGAAAAGGGGAGCTTCATAGTAGCATCTTAGTTTTCTTATTATCTTCGTTGTAATGTTTTCGTTTTGCCTTTCTAGGAAAGCTAACTCTTTTGGATTGATTCTCTTGTAATTTCATAATGAATTCTGAGATTCTCTACAATGAAAGTTTCATTATTTTATATATGTAACATGTTGTATTACTCTCTAATCTTTTTTGAATTTTAGTTTCTATTAATTTAATATTTTTTTAACTTAACACATGTTGATAATTTAATTTTGTTCTTTAATTGAAATTCCTGTTTAGTTTACATTATTTTGAACAATATCTTGTTTGCATAACTCAAGAGGTAAAAACCTTATGAGTATACATATAGAAACAAGATAGTGAATATATTAATGACATGTTTCATTAATCAGATTCTATCGAATGAATAATATATATATATATATATATATATATATATATATATATATATATATTAAGTGATGAAGAATTCGTTGTTGAGAGAACTTGAGAGTAAACTTGTTTGGTTTTTACATCGTTTATTATATTTTTCTGCATTTTAATCACAATCTCCCCTTTACTTTACTGTTATTTCTAACTTTAATTGTTTGTGTTCTTACCAAAAAAAATGATAAAATGATATGGAACCTTTTGAGGTTAACTTCGAGTTTCCAAATCCTCTTTTGGTAGTATCTAGGCTTCACGAATAAAGCACTGAGTGGAGATCCATCTCTAAAAGAATCTACCATATTCAAGTTAATTTGAAGAATGAAATTACATTTATAGAGACTTAGACTTGATAGGTGATTATTATGGGTCATTAAGTCTTATAACAATAATTGGTTTCATATTGGTTTGTGTTATTCAAACTTAATAAATAGTTATATGAGTAAATAGATATTTATGCAATATTATGTCCGTTTTGTTTGGTCAAGTATTATATTTTCATATATTCAAGTACCAGGATAGTACATTTTGCAAATGAGTCTAGAAAACTGAACAAGTGAATTTAATTATTGGATTTATTAGAAGACAATTTGAAGTTAACTTTTGTATATTATATTTTTTTAGTGTTAAACTGTTTAAATAACTTGTTAGACAACCTACATTAAAATTATTTTAATTTAATTATAAAAACAATGACAATCAAGAAGGAATGCCGAATGGGCATACAAAATAGGATGGTTGACGGACTCACGGTGATAGGCCAATGTTGAGGAGATAATGTGAATGTTGTGGTTGCTGGTTAAAAAGGATCAACCACAGTAGTTGAAACCCTGACGTTGGAATAATGACAGAGAAAAATGAACTATATTTCACTAAACTGGGGGTTCATTTCGATATCTTGAAATAATCCTCCTGTTAAGCTCTACAAACCATGTCAAAAAGGTGAAACAAAAGAGGATATGATGAATTTTGTGTTTAAACAATAGTGAAACTATAGAAATTATAATGGAAAACAAAATTACAATATATTGAGTATCTAATTAAATAATTTTTATTTACCCTATTCATAACATAAATATAGAATAATTCTAATACCCACTGTTACTACCTTTGCAATATTTTAACAAGGATATAATTTAAGAAAAACAAATTACAGATTAGTATAAAATAAAAAGGATAAGCTTAATATAAAGATTAATATAAAATCATGAATATAAAATAATTCTAATATCAACCGTTACTATATTTACAATATTTTAGCAAGGATATAATTTCGAAAAACAATTTAAAGATTAATATAAGAGATAAGAGATAAGGCTTGATATAAAGATTAGTATAAAATCATGAAGTAATAATGTTTCACAGATAACGAAGGGATTAGTGTAAAATATAAATCATAATGCTTAGTCTTTTTTAGTTATTATTTATTTATTTATTTTATTCTATTCCATCGTATTATTAATAAAATGCATAATCAAGTCCTTCAGTTTTTTAAAACACAATAATGTGAAACTTTCTGTTTTTATCTAATTACGAGTAAAATCGTTAACAACACAGTCATAACTTATAAAGCCAATAACATTAATATCAATGTATGAAAAAGTCACATTGTTGCAATTTTAAAAGTTGATTAACTTAAAATGAACTTTGAAAATTGTTGCATTTTTTTAAATCAAGAAACTTGAATTAAACTAAATTTTAATATTTTTTAGATAATTAAAAGGAATAATGTAATGTAAAGTAAAAGGGTAACAAGTATAGGGGAAGATTTGTGTAGACCTTAAGAGTGCAATTTGTACAAATTATGACACATTAGGACAACCCCACACTATGGTTTAGTATATTTCTAAATCCCTAATTTCATATTACATATTTACAATGATATACAATTGAGTACTGAACTTTACTGGAGATTTATTAAAAATATAAAATAGCGAAAATTATGAGCATAAAACATATGCAAGTAACGTTATTCCTAGCTATATACAATTCCATAGACATTCAATCACCTTTATGTTTAAACATAATCCTTCTCAGTACCAAGGTTTCTGCAACAACAAAGCCTATATAGTGAAGCGTTGTTAATAAGACAATACCCTACAAATGATACTGCTATTATTTGAACGCCCAGCATCAACAGTAGCAGAAGAGGCAAAACGTCACATTTGTGATTTTGAAATATTGGTCTAGCCCAGGTATAGTTTGGCCTGTTTTGTGGAACTGTGGATTATGGGTCCGAAGGATCAGAAGGAACTTTGCTAAGAAGCCAAACCAAAAGCACACCAACAAGAGCACCAGAAAGATGTGCAATGTGATTTACACTTTGCAATGCGTAGCCTCCATGAAAGGTTCCTGATAATGATGTTGAAGCTTGGGCAGCTTCCATAACCTAGGACAAACACAAAGAACAGATCAACCATACAGAGCACTGATAGATAATAATAATAATTGGCATAAACCAAACAACAAATGAATCCAAATTATGAGCGTTTTGTCCAAAACAAATAAATGATTGGTCAATAAAAAAACATCAACATAGATAGGAAACCCCATTTACAAATATGATTGAAGGACACCTCTTATCTATTTGACACCTAGCGAGAAAAAGACATCACACTTAAGGGGGTGTACCGCTTGTTGGATAATTTGAGGGAAGAAAATTAAGGAAATCTTCACCACCAGACCACGAGCCAACATATAAGAGAAAATGACCACACTCTACTATCTGTGCCGAACATATAACTTACCATGGACTCTAGTACAGATATTCACCAATAGACCACAAGCTAACCACATAAAAGAAGAGGACATCATTTTCAACTTGAAAACTTATAGGTGGTGATCTTTTTTCACTTACATGTTGCTAAACTTGTTCATTTCTGTATAATACAAGATTTTAACTTACACTTGAACACAAGTAATCAATAATATATTGTAATATGAAAAAAGAAACGAAGGAAATGACAAATATTAATGAGGGGCTTATAGATGAAACGGATCATATATAGTTTACTCAAGAGACCAGTAAGAAAAACACCAAAAACATCATATACATAGGAACCATGTGCAAACACGAATTATGGACACCTTTTATCTATTTGACACCTAGAAAGAGAAAGAGAAAGACAAAGTAGAGTGGCTATAGGTATTATGATGCAATAAGAAACAGAAACGAAAAATGTTAGTTCGGTGTTTCTAGTAGAGAACGATGATATATCATTACTCAACCATTTATGTAGCTTGACACATGATTCTGGATGCATGTTGAAAAAGTAACATGACCTTAAGTTCCAATATCGCTAATCACCTTCTCTATAACAAACTGACCCAATATAAGCACTTCAAGGATCTTCCTCCAGTCCCAGGACATCTGTATTAATTAAAAGCTAAACCGTTAAAACTCGGAAGAAATACCGCAAACAGATGAACTCTAGAATCCAATTTCAAGTACCTTTACAAGGACACTGATAGTAAATAACCCAAAAACAGCACCAGAAGCTCCAACAGAAACTGTATTTCTAGGTAAAACCAACCATGAAACGAGGTTTGCTCCTACACCAGTAAGAATGTAAGAAAGCCACAAAGCAAGGTTCCCTTCCTCTTCTTCAACAAGCTTTCCTATTGTGGAAACAACACAAAAACAAAATCTCAAGCATCTATCCCACAACAACTCACTTAGAGAAAGACAAATGATCATGTTACAGCCTTACCAAAAATGTACAAGAAGAAAAGGTTGCTAGAAAGATGATTCCTGAAAAAGTTAAGGCATCAGTCATCTTGTAAAATGAGATAGTGAGAAAGTAGTTAACAAAAATAGAAAAATAAATTTAATATAAAACACAGTCATAGATCAAACGAGAACAAATTTAAAAAAAAGTGATGATTGCTTGAATAAAAAATGCTGCTATTTATCTCATCTTTATTCATATCAAAGCTTAAAATATAAAAGTATAATATACTCATAAAATGCAGCGAAGAGTACTCAAAGTGTCCGACACACGTAAGACATGATTAATTTTGAGGTGTCTACGCTTCCTTATTTAGAACAACGCAAATTTAGAATGGAAAAAACACTTAGATACAGTAGTTCATTAAGTGCTTTTAGTGTAGTTTTCTAATTTTAGATCTAAAATTTCACCTAAACAACTTATATCAACCTATATTCAGACCTTTATAACAAAACTTATTAAGATAAAACTCCAATTCTGATTAAAAGCATCTTAGAAACTCGATCCAGATTATGTTCATCCAAAAAAGAAAAATAACAAAAGGGAAAAACTGAAATGAGAGAGGAAGACACTCACCAATTAGCATGACAAAATGTAGCTGTGACAAACTGGTACCAAGCAGGCCAAGTGTGGTACAAGTACAAAGCCTTTGCCCCATTAACCTTGCAGAAATTATATAAAACCATACATCATGCAACAAACACAGAAACAACCCTGTTTATGCAATGTCACTTGTTTCACACCCTTTTAAAAGATCTCCTCAGTTACCTTTTATAGATTTTAACTTTCTTACTCTTATTTCTCTTGATCACATTTAACATTCGTATTTTTTTAATCTGTCTTCTTTTTCCATTGTACCTTCCATCTGTCATGTATTAACCTTCATTGTCTCTCTTTGTTCTTCTTGTTCTACCTCTCCTTTCCATCCATTTCACACCCCATCAAGAATGTGCAGAAACATAATTACTTTTATTTTTCCTTCCTCCCATTCTTTCAATGCGAAATGGGACCAAAACGGAAAAACGCAAGAGAGATTGTGATGTAATTTCATATTGGCAAAGTCAAAACACAAACATGATTCCTCGTTATATTCTATTGCCCACTTTGGTCTTTTAAGTTTTTTTTTTTTTTTTAGTTTGGTTTATAAAACTGCATTTGTTGCACAAAGATAGTACTTTGTCACTTTAACACACTATCTTGATCAATTTGTTTGACTTGTGATAATCTATAAGCGACGCCTATGCTACATCAGTAAAATTAACACTATTAGTGTGCAAAACAATAATAGAATAATAAAAACACTTTAAAGCACCATAGTACATTTTTTTAAATTTAAGGAAGAAAACAGAGTCAAAATGTACTTTATTTAAGCCAATTACTTTCTCAGTTGTTTTCCTTTTAATTTTCTTTAAGTATAGGATTTTTTGAAAAAATCGTGTTCTAATGTGTAAAGTTAAAAAAAACATGTTAATTGGATTCTTGCATGTCTTCTGATCTGTGGAATGGAAAGATAAAAGATAAAATAGAAATATATAACAATTATTTCACTAAAATTATGAAAATTTATCGTATTTCTTTAATTTAAAAAATATACAGCTAAACATAAATAAAGGGACAATAGTAGAAAAAGATAACAAGAAAATTACATGAAAAAAGTGGTCAGCCACGAAAACGCCAATGTTGAGGAGAATGATCCAGAATATACCGTTGACTCGTTTCTCCGGTTTCCCTTTCGGCTCAGGTTTCCCGAGTTCCAATTGCGACATAATATCTAACAGAGAAGCACGGAACGAGGTGAGAAGAGCAGCTGAGGAGGCGTGAAGCTGGAAGTCGTAGCAACCGATAAGGTGTTTGAGAAAACGCCGAATCCAAGTTAACCGGAGAAAGTACCTGATTTGTTGCAGTTGCAGGGTGCGAGAGTGCGGTAACGAAGCGCGGATAACGGGTGGTTAGATTGGACATGGAGAGAGGGTTTGGTGGTGAATGTGGGAAAGGGAGGGAGACAGTGAGAAAAGAAAGAGGATTTAGGAATGTGAATGTGAGAGAGTTTGCATGACATTGATTGTAACTTCACTGGGACACCAAATTGCGCCATTTTTTGGTTTTCCCCGAAGTGAAGTGATGGTTTGCTCCTGTTCTCAATTCAATTTATGTGCACCACTGTGTTAGAGTAGTTAGGGTCTCGAACATTTTTTATTTGGGATTTTAGAGGCATGCCTTACTTCTTAGAAACATGTCTTCACGAACCCATTCAAACAATTAAATACTGTCAAATTGACTAGTGGTGGCTCTAACTCGAGTTTTTTTTTTATTTGAAAATTGCCTATATGAATAATTTTGTAGTAAATTACATAAATGGATAAGATGTATTTGAAAACATATTGTTGAAAAAAAAGTCAAGCAATATTTTATTTATTTTTTATTTACTTTCTACCTTGGACTTGTGTTTACCGAGTTAATGATTTTCTTTTTAAAATTCATTTACATGTATAATTTTCGTATTTTTCGTAAATTTACATTTTAATTTTTTTTATACTTTTAATTTACATAAAAAGAATAATGTCATTTGCGCTTATCCTAAAATAAAAGAAAATTAATTTCAAATCTAAGTAAAAAATCACTTCTAAATTTAATCACTCATACAAGTACAACTTCATCCAAAATAGAAACTAAAGTTGAGTTTTAAGTCTCACTTCTAAATAAATTTAAAAAGAAACAATCTTAGAGACTTCAACATAAAAATAAATAAAAGTACAACTTCTTAAAGTCCTCCAATAATGCATGAGTAAGATTTGTCAATTTACATATTGTTTTTACCTACCAAATAATTTTTAAAAAATAAACTTAGTCCAATGGTTAATTAACATTAATAAAATTAGGAAACATAGGCGTGTATATATATATGCCCACCTTTTATTACTTACTGAAAGAATTGCAAAAAGAAAATACCAGTTAACGTACAACCATTTTTATTAAATGTACTTTTATCAAACTGTTGTGAAAATAAGGGTAAAATTAGATAAAAAAAAAAAAGTGTGTACATAAAAAATTATATCCCATTTATATAATGGTATAGTTGTGATACAATAATCATTAATAAAATAAGTGAAAATTTTGATAGAGTTATTGTGTGTAACCAAGTGTACTTTATTGTATTTGATAAGTCTATTCTTTATTTGAAAAATTTGAAAAAAATATTAAAGACTTATATGTGTTATAGTGTGTTTATATTTTGATTTATATGTAAGTCTCTTTGAGTTATTATTTTGATGAGTCTATTCTCTATTTGAAATATTTGAAAAAGATATTAAAGACTTATATGTATTATAGTGTGTTTATATTTTGATTTATATGTAAGTTTCTTTGAGTTATTTGATCTATATTTATTAGAAAGAAAATTATTTTCAAAATTGTTTAGAACTTATATTAATGAAAAAATAATTTTAACTTGTTAAAATGTATTTTAGTTCGCTAAAATATTTTTATCTGAATTCTAAAATAGTTATGATGAATATTTTAATAGATTATTTTATTGAATCAATATTAAAATTATTTAAAAATCTTGTAATTTTGAAGATTTGTTTCAGTTTGTTAAAACAAATTTTTGACACATTAAAAATTATCATGTATTTTTAATAGAATGTTATCAGTCTATTTAAATAGATTGAAAGTGTGATTTGATCTATATTTTTCAATAATATGTGAAATCAAGGTATTAACACATAGTTTTAATCCATTAAAACTAACTTGGCATATTCTATAGAACTCTTTCATCTTCGCTTCATTTGACATGAATTTTGAAATATGAGTTTTAAATCATTTTCAATACTGAGAGAGTTTGAATTGAGCCAAAAAAAAATTCTTTGAGCTTTCTTTTAGTGTTTCAAAGATCATTTATTTTGGTTGAAGGAGAAATCTTGGTGTTCACCTTAAATTCATTTTTTATTGTACTCGTGATGATTTAGGTGACCTCGTTCTCAGTGGCGGCTCAAGGCTTCAGGAGGCCTAAAGCAAATAAAAAAAATGAGGCCTTTTTTAAATTAATAAAATAATTAAATTTATGATATTTTTATCTAAAATTTATTTTTCGAGCTTTTTGTGATGCAAAATTATCTATTAAATTATCATAATTAATTTCATTCAAAAAATCTTTTTCAATAGACAATAAAGCTAATCCGTTTAATCTTTGTTGAGACATTGTTGATCTTAAATAAGATTTTATTAGTTTTAAGTTTAGAAAAACTCCTTTCAGCTGAAGCAACTGATACTGGAATTGTTAACATTATTCTATATGCTATATATGCATTTGGAAAAGAATTTATTCTTTTTATATAATTAAGAATGTCAATTGGTTTATCATTTTCCAATCCTATAATCTCCTTTAAGATATTTAATTCTGAAAATAAATCTAAGCCATCAAGATCCAATAAATTATCATGTTTCAAATATTTTTCAAGGTTTAAGTATTTTTCTTTCAAAAGTACACAATCCAATAACTTTAAATTTTTAATACTAAATAAAAAACCAAAAATATCTTCATATATTTTAAATTGTTCAAATCTATTTTGGAGTGTGGTAATTGCTTTATCTACAATATATAAAAAAATAATCAATTCTAAATGACTCTTGAGGTGATTTAATAACTTCATTCTCAATATTTTCATCAAATTGCTTTTTTTTACGACTGGTTCTTTTTTCACGAAACTTAGGCTCTACATCCATTTCAGAAGCAATTTCTTTGGCAGAAATAAATACATTTTCAAATCCATTTTCTCTATATGTTTCAAAAAATGAAAGAAGACCTTTTAATTGTTCAATGGCCATATTAATACACATATCTTTTGATTGTAAATTTTTACTAACTGAGTTCATTGCAAATAATATATCATACCAAATAGTCATGCCTAACAAAAATTCAAAATTTTCAAGTTCATAAGTTGCTAAACACTCAGCTTCACTTTTTATTTTAGGATCATCATTAGTTTCAACTAGTTCAAATAAAGCATCTCTTATTTGTGGAGCTTGAAATCTTACAGCTTTCACACTTTCAACCCGACTTTCCCAACGTGTTTGTGACAATGATTTAAGAGTTAAGTTATGTATATGATTCTGTAAAATTTTCCATATTTTTGTAGAAGAAGAAAATAATAAATACGTTGTAACACTCCAAAGAAAGATGTAGCTTTAAGACAAGAGTTTGCCATATCACATAGTACTAAGTTTAAACTATGGCAACCACAAGGGGTATAAAATGCTCTAGGATTAATATCAAGAAATCTTTTTTGGACACCTTGGTGTTTTCCTTTCATATTTGACCCATTATCATATCCTTGTCCTCTAAGGTCATTAATATCAAGTCCAAGGATTTTGAGTTCATCTATAATAACATTAAAAAGACAGTTTCCACTTGTATTATTTACTTTTAAAAATTCTAAAAAATACTCATTAACTTGTATTGGAGTGGATGAAATATCCACACATCGTAATACAAAAGACATCTGTTCTTGATGACTTATATCTGGAGTACAGTCAAGTATGATGGAATAATATTTTGCATTCATAATTTTTTTTCATAATTTTTGTTTTTATTTCACTTGCTAACAAATTTATCAACTCATTTTGAATATTATGTCCAAGGTAATGATTATGAATTTCATCATTTTTAATTCGATGAATATGTTCTTGCATAATTGGATCAAATTCTGCAATCATTTCTATCAAATTTAAAAAGTTTCCACTACTTTCTTGGTAGATCTTCTCATTTTTTCCACGCAAGGCTAAGTTATTTTTACCAAGGGTTTTAATAACAACAATAATTCTTAACAACACCTTTCTCCAGTGTTCTTTATCTCTATTTATTTGTTCTTGAACATGTTTATCTATTGTTTTATCTTTTGACAATCTCATTTCCAGATCAATCCATGCATTCATATTAATAATGTGTTCATCACTTATTTCATGGTTTTTTAACTTAGCACTAAGATTTCTCCAATCTCTACTACCTTCATTACCTAGTTTACTAGTACAACTAATAAAATTAAACAATTTACAACAAAAACAGAATACTCTATCTAAATCTGTAGAATAAATGAGCCATCTTCTTTCATGTTTCTCCCCATTAGACAATTTTTGGATATAATATGATACAGAAAAGTGTCTTGAGTATTTATCTTTTGGAAAATCTATAT
>Ga0209489_103675_pt1 | contig 29493 bp, 17 predicted proteins | sample SiratrowhiteBW_FD_187527 | JGI IMG/M metagenome (GOLD analysis project Ga0209489, IMG submission 187527) | Root nodule microbial communities of legume samples collected from California, USA - Siratro white BW (SPAdes) (version 2) | ecosystem: Host-associated > Plants > Roots > Nodule | place...
TTAAATTGAGCTAACATTCTGTGCTCTTGGTGTGGCTTCTTGTCTTACTTGTATATTAATGTAAGGTTGGTGCCACAACTAACAGAGAAATTGATGGACACATTCCCAATTACCCTAGCTTGCCACCCCAATTAATTTGTCAACTACACAATGTCACAATGCATTTATCTTATATCTGTGCAACATGCAGAATTTCTCACAGCAGCCAGTGATACCAGTACACATGATGGAGGATTCTCTATTCATCGGCGTGCTGCTGAAAAAGTTTTCCCTCCACTGGTAGGGTTCATTTTTTACCTTTGTGTTTGACTCTGGTTGGGTATAGGTGCATTTATCTTATATCTGTGCAACATGCAGGATTTTTCACAACAGCCACCAGTAGAGGAACTGATTGCCAGGGATCTCCATGATGAACACCCACGTCGGTTGGGTGCCCAAAACCGACGTAGTAGTTCTCTTCACCACATCATTTTTGGGACAAAACCGACGTGGTGCAACTTCTAAAAACAATTACTATATTAATCATCACGTCGGTTTAGTTGTCTTAACCGACGTAGTGAGTCCAATCACCACGTCGGCTGTTAAACCGACGTCTGATTCAACGTCTCCTGGGTCAACATCGGGTCGAAAACCAACGAAAAAAGCCTCTCAAAACCGATGAGGAAGGCTATTTTTCTACTAGTGTTTCATCGAACAAGTCATGCAGAAAAAATTTCATTCGGATATTAATTTAGAATTTAATAATATAAATAATTAAAATCTTAAATATTAATTATATTGACTTAATTTATTATTAAATTTGATTTTTATTTTTATTTTATAATTATTTAACAATTAAAATTTAATTTAATAATTATTTTAATCATAATTAACAATCATTTTATTTAACAGTTAAAATTAATATCTTAATAATTATTTTTTTATATAATGTACATTGTTCAATAAGCAAAGATTAATAAGGGACAATAGATGCGGATGTCTTTGATTTGTTAAATATCCTAAATATTTAGGTGAAATATCAATATAAAAAAATAGATATTTTACTATTTTGAAAAAAAATATATTTTTAAGTAAAGTAACAATTAATGGTATTTAAAAAATAAATTAAAATTTAAAAAATATAATAATAATTTATCAAAGTATGTTATTTTTGGAAAAGTAAATTAAATAAAAATAATACAATTAATAAACGTTTAGTAACGAAAAATAGGTTATCAAGCTGAATAAAATATTCGTCATTAAACAAGTCACAAAAATTAGTTATTAATTTCGATCACTGATTTATGTCTTTAGATGAGGCGTTATACATATCTGATAAAAAAAAAAAATCAGTTACTATTTTGATTTGTGTCAAATTTTGAATATTTTAGTAACCAAAATTTTAATTCTTATATAATATTATTTTCTATTACTCAAGTTATCTATGGTCATCTATTACGTAAACTTGTTTTTCAAAACTATGGGTCTGCCGAAGTTTTAATAGCCTTATTTGCAAAAGAGTTTTTTTAAGAATTTTATAAATACTGTAGTATAATGTCTTTTTTTTTTTTTTTTTTTTTTTTCATTTAGACGTTTCTAATCAAGTGAAATATTTCAAGGTTTGATAAGTTATCCTTCAAATATTGGTCCAGCATTTAAGATTTTTTACTTTTGTCTTAATTGGAACTAATTTTGGAAGCTTGAATTCAACTTACAAAACTACATTAAAACTTAATGTGAATTTCACGTTTCAAACAAGTAAGACGAATTCGATGTCTAAAATAAGTGATATTTTCAAGGCCTATGTGTGAATAAATGGGCAAATTTATGTGCCTAATTAGAAAACATGATAAATCTATCAATTTATATATTTTTTCTTTTATTTCTTAAAGGTAAAATCTATTTAAATAAAGTATACCAAATTAAAATCTATCAAATAAAATGCAATTCCTTTTCTAGTTATTTATTTGTGTAACTTTTTTATTTAAAAACATCAGTTTCAAGTCTGGAAGCCACCTCGTGAATCCACAAACTAAGTTTGCAAAGTTTAAGGGTTTAACAGATCAGACCTAAAAAGTTGTTTAAAAGGATTCGTTATTCAAGAAATCTGTGGACCTAATTCATTATTAATTTAAACTTGAAATTTAATATAATTCTTTCATACATTAATTAACTTTATTTTAACTTAAATTCTAAATAATAGACTTATTTGATTATAAGTTAAATTTTAATTTATAATAACTCAAAAATCAATATACATAATAGGATCTATTTTCAAATTAAGTTAAAAATACATTTTGTAATGGATATAACAATTATGAAAAAATTTGTAGTTGTCAAACTTAACAAATATGAGATTGAGTTTAAAGGGATATATTTCTTTATTTTATATAGTTAAAATGCTACTAGTAACATGCCAAATTTACAATATGATATTTTCTAAATATAATATATTAAATTATATTACTTTAAAATAATTTAAATATTTTATTATTTAACAGAGTGAAAGAGGGAAAGAAAGAATATGAGAGTCAGAGAAAAAATAAAGGTAAAAAGATTATAAAAAATTACTAAAAACACTATTAATAAAGTTAATCCCTAAAGTAAAAGAAAGATAAATACATCATTCTATTTTATAATTATTTTTGTTTGGTAAAGTGTGTAGTTTTATTTTATTTGTTTATTTGTTAATTTTATAATTATATTTTTCTACTAAGTGTCGCTAATTTTATTTTGTTTATTTACTTATTAATTTTATAATTATTTTTGTTTAGTGAGATATTCTTAATATTATCTTATTTGTTTATTTAGTTATTTTATAATTATATTTATCTAGTGAGTTGTTTTTTATATTTATTTAATAATTATTATTATTTGGTGGAAAGTTTTTAACTCATCTTGTTTAATCATTTATTATATATATATATAAAAGTTAAGGAAAACCTTCTCTTACGGAAATAATAAATGAGGGTTTCAATTAAGGAAAACTTTCTCCCCAAGTTACTTTCTTACTTTTATCCCTAATATGAAAATACTTTTCCGTAAATATTTTTCATTACAGTCATTAAAGCACTCAAATATAAACCCACCTCATAATGCTGCCGGACAACCTTTCACCACCGATGTCCGCTACCCCGCACAGCTGCAACAATTTTACCTTTTCAATTTCTGACATGGGCAATTGTGACATATTATATGACTGATGGGATGCAGGAAGCAATTGGGGGTGCAAGAAGCAATTGCAAAAAAAGAAAATAGGTGCCACTAACAAAGCCCAAAAGACTCACATCAAAGTCTTTGTTTAGACAAAAGCTTCCTCGCACCTGGACAATGAAACGAGTAAAATATTCCATTCGTTTATAATTAAATAGTTTTCTTTTAGAAAGTATTTTCCAAAACGTAGATTTTAAAAGTTCAGATATATATATAAGTAAAATTTAAAAAAAATATTTTCTACGATATAAAATTTACATTCCAAAAGATATTTTTTTTAAAAATATATTCAGAATATAAAATTTACATTGCAGAAAATGATTTCTCAAATTTTTTTAAAAAATATTTGAGAAAACATTTTCTATAACCTAAACACCTCACACGAACTTGAAACAAAATATCAAAACTATTTTTAATATTTTTGAAATTAATGAGATGAAGGTCAAAAGTGATGTGCTGCAGGAAGTTTTTGCCCTTTGTTTACGTGGTTTTAATGTTACTTTGGGCTTACTTTTGTTAAGAAGGTGGTAGTTAGAGTGGGCTTTCGTATTAACTTTTTCTTTAGAAGAATAAAAAGTAATTAAGAATAGAAGTTAATTAAATGTGATTCATTGTGGTTTAAATAATTATAATGTGATTTAAGAATATAATGTGATTTCAATTATTATCATCATCCATAGATTAGCTTTAGTTAAATGTAATTTAGTTGTCCTACAATGATAATGATAATAATTGAACTTAATTAAATAATATTAATGGTCGACCTTTCACACATTATATATTTGTACCTAAAGTTATCTCCCTTTGTGCTACATTTATCCAATATCCTATAATTCCTTTGGTCAATAATCGTACACTATCAACTAACCTTTAATTTATTTAATAACACGTTTTTTACTCACGGATTTAATAACACGTAAAGTTACATTATTATTGTTGAAATCAATATAATAATAATGTTTACCAAATAACATATGAATAAGCACCTTCTTCTAATCCTCTTTTTTATACAATTTGACAGATTTATAGTCAGTGAACGGTGAGTGAGCACTGTGTAGTAGCGGTTGGTACACGTATGCTCACCCCTTAAACCCTCTCTGACCTTAGCGGCAACCAAAGCAAATTGCAATTGCAATTGCAACTTCTTCTGTCTCTGTCTTTGTATCAATGCCAAAAGACACATGCGACCTCTTTAATTTTCGGTTATTTTATTTTTTTCGAATTTTTTTTCACTTAATCTCTTTCGTTGAAATTTTGTGGCAATAATTATGGCCCTTCGATTTTCCCTCTTGCTCGCAAGTCACTTTCTTTCTTCTTAGTTGTATGGATTAAGTTTGAGTGCCATCTTGTTTGGATGCTCAGAAAATTGTGGGAAAATCGGGTTTTTTATTCTCTCTTCTTCCTATTCTGTTATGGGGCTTAAATTCACTTGAGAATTCGCTGAACCCAGAAACAAATTTTCAATCTTTTCCATTTTCCGGTTATTGTCTTTTGTTGGTTGTTCATGGGTACTTCTCTGTTCCTCTGAATTGAATTTGGTGAAGTACAGAGAGAGAGGGAGAGGGAGGGAAGAAAAATGGCCTATGCGCAAGGTTTTGCTCCAAAATTCGAATTGGGTTTTGTGTTTTCTTCTGGTTCGCCATCACAACAGAGACACCCTGGGGTGTTTCCTGCAGCACACTGTGGATTTTCCCTCAAATTCTATGATGGGGTGTGTGGTAGATCCTTTAAGCTCCAAAACCCCTCCATTGTTGCTGCAAAACACGGTTCGCTGAGGGGTTTTAGGGCTCTGAAATCGGTGGAACTGGACCAGTTTGTGACCAGTGATGACGAGGAAGATGAAATGGGTGATGGGTTCTTCGAGGCAATTGAGGAGCTCGAGAGGATGACAAGGGAGCCCTCTGATATTCTTGAGGAGATGAATGACCGTTTGTCTGCTAGGGAACTGCAGCTTGTGTTGGTGTATTTCTCTCAGGATGGGAGGGACTCGTGGTGTGCATTGGAGGTGTTTGATTGGCTGAGGAAGGAGAATAGGGTGGACAAGGAGACCATGGAGCTCATGGTTTCCATCATGTGTGGTTGGGTGAAGAAGTTGATTCAGGAGCAGCATGGCGTGGCTGATGTGGTTGACTTGCTTGTGGACATGGATTGCGTCGGTTTCAGGCCGGGTTTTAGCATGATTGAGAAGGTGATTTCCTTGTATTGGGAAATGGGGGAGAAGGAAGGGGCTGTTTTGTTTGTGGAAGAGGTTTTGAGGCGCGGAATCCCTTATGCTGCTGAGGACAAAGAAGGGCATAAAGGAGGGCCAACCGGTTATCTTGCTTGGAAGATGATGGTAAGCATTTGATATTTGATTTTTCACTTCGTTGGATAGTTAGTTAGCTCTTGTTTGAAACATTGAATTTAGTAAGTTAGCTCTTGTTTGAAACATTGAATTTAGTAAGTTAGCTCTTGTTTGAAACATTGAATTTAGCAAGCTAGCTCTTGTTTGAAACATTGAATTAGTAAGTTAGCTCTTGTGTGAAACATTGAATTTAGTATTGAGTAAAGTCTTAGTTGAACGAGTCATTGTGGGGGTTATTTATCATTTGGTTCCCTTGGATGATGTATTAATTAGCTTGTTATTCTCATAGAATTGGTCTTTTTGGACTACTAATCATTGAGAACTATCTTCAGAAGTGTTAATTGTGAGTGTTTTCTTTTGCAGGCTGAGGGTGACTATAGAAGCGCAGTTAGATTAGTGATTCGGTTTAGAGAATCTGGTTTGAAGCCAGAGGTATATAGTTACCTTGTTGCAATGACTGCTGTGGTTAAAGAACTGAATGAATTCGCCAAAGCTCTGCGCAAGTTGAAAAGCTTCACAAGGGCCGGGTTGGTGACTGAGTTGGACTTAGAAGATGTTGAGCTTGCCGAGAAGTATCAATCCGATCTATTGGCCGATGGAGTGAGGTTGTCCAATTGGGTGATTCAAGATGGCAGGCCATCACTATATGGAGTGGTTCACGAGAGGCTCCTTGCAATGTACATTTGTGCTGGTCATGGAATTGAGGCTGAGAGGCAGCTGTGGGAGATGAAGCTTGTGGGTAAGGAAGCAGATGGAGATCTCTATGACATTGTTCTTGCCATTTGTGCTTCACAGAAAGAGGCCAATGCCACAGCAAGGCTGCTGACACGGTTGGAGCTTGCAAGCTCGCCACAGAAGAAGAAAAGTCTGTCATGGTTGTTAAGAGGGTATATCAAAGGTGGACATTTTACTGAGGCAGCAGAGACTGTCATGAAAATGCTTGAGTTGGGATTCTATCCGGAGTACTTGGATAGAGCTGCTGTATTGCAAGGTTTGAGGAAAAGGATCCAGCAATATGGAAATCTAGATACTTATGTCAGGCTCTGTAAGTCCCTCTCTGATGCAAATCTTATTGGACCTTGTCTTGTACATTTGTATATAAGAAAATATAAGCTTTGGGTTGTGAAAATGCTCTAAGACTATGTGTGTATGGATTGATAGATAGGAACAAAATAGTGTGAAATGAAATGGGATGATAATACTTGGCTCCATTGTTTGGATTGCCTAATATAGGATGGAATGGAACACAAAGGAATAGTTTCCATTCCATTACATCAAGTACCCCTTTTTTTTCCTTCCATCTATTCATTTCACTCTATTGTGTTCCATCACTTTCCATATCAGTAGATGGAAAATGAACTGGTGCTGTGTCAAAATCCTGTTTTTGAGCCACATTTGTATACCCGGAGCACTGATTTTGCTAGTGCTTGCTTACGTATATAATTTTGTATAGCTTTAATGTCAAATGGAACAATAATAGTGGAAGAACAATGTTGTACTGTATATGGTGATCAGTATCTTCTCAAATGAATTACCTGTGTATTATGATGTCATAATATTGTCGAGAAAATTATTAACACATTGGTTTTAATAAGTTCTTTCATTCATTAAAATTTATGGAAATCTAATAAAAAATCAGAGAGGTTTATTAAATAAGCACGGAAGCTTCTCTGAGACACCGTTTCCACATGTATGTCGTGGCTTGTATGAATGTGCACACGGCAAACAGATATAACATTTGTTTTCATTTTCTTCAGAAACATACACGTTTAGTATCAAAGACAGTTCGGTATTGAAGCCGTCACTGTCATATCTTCTTTCATTTTTGTCTTTACTTATAATGGATCATGTTATTGAACCAACCATAGTTCATTGTTGAAATGCAGCACCTTCTGGTGCAATTTCTTTTATGGTGATCTTATCTTGATTAATGTTTTCTTTTTATGATTTAATTTACTTGTACTGATTACAAGTTTGTGCTGATTAGGAATGAATTTTGTATTTCTTAGAACCTCTGAGGAATTTGATATCTATATAATTCCTTTTTAATCTTTAGAAGTATGGTATTTGTTATTTCCAGCGGTGGTTTAGGAATTTGATTTATTCGTTTGGATTTTTTCTTTCCAATAATGGTTTCTCAACTTTCCTTATTGAAGAATATGCTACTTTTGTTTGAGACTTGTTATAATGGGAATATTTGGTCATATTTAGTTTATTTTCCTTTGATCATATATATATATATATATATATATATATTAATGTTATGATGAAATTAGTATATAGGTACAAATAATGTTAAGAAATTACTAATTTTGAAAGAAAACATTGGTCGTTAACAAATCTGCTGCATTATCTAAGAGAAAATTGATTTTACAGGGAAATGAGGAACTAGAGATGTAGAACAATTTGTAATATAATAAATATATAATTGTAATTGTGCAAATTAAACTAAAATTATATATATATATATATTTGTAGACAGTGTAAGTAAAAGTTATAAATAATTATCATATGAATAAAAGTATGAATCTCGCTATTTTAAAAATAATTCATATAGAAAACATTTTCTTATTTGATTTATAGAGAATATTTTTATATCATACATGCTTATATGTTTTTTTTTTAAGTTTTGTGGATATAAATGTTTTAGATGATATTTGACATTTGACCTATACGTATAGGTCAAAAATATTGATATTAGATTAGTGAAATAAATAAGGATACCATTTTACCAGTTAGTTGTCTTTTTGTCTGACTAATTCATTAAAAATAAAAATTCGAAAATAGTTTTTATTTTCAGAAATTTGGAACAGTAAGTTGTTTTTTTCCCCTTAATTTCTCATTTTCTTTTCTTTTAATAGACGTCTGGGTCATAGGCTTTTAGGCTTTGTTAATTGGACACATGTCTGTATCTTTGTGTAATAATGGGCTTTCGGCTGTTAGTTGGACATGTACAATACAATTGCTTCCTGCACCCCCACTTCTATCCTTGGGTGTAAAAATACTTTGGGAATTGACATTTTAGAATAAATTTTGGGTATACAAGTGGCGTGCAAAATTAGCATTTCGGAATGAATTTTGAAAGTGTAAAAATCAATTTTAAAATATTGCTGTTAGAAGTTTAATTTGAGTTTCGGAATCTTCTTTTCATAAATATGTTGTAGAAACTCATTTCGGAAATATTTTCTAGAATTACTTTCCCGTAACTCAAGTATTTGTGCCCACAAATGCTCCTCTGAAAATGAAATTCTGTAAGATTTCCTGAATCTTCATTCAAAAACAAAAATAGCAAGCTTCGCACTTGCACCTTACACACAATGATGTCACATACTACAGACCACCCTAGATGGCTACACCGTTACTTCCCAATCCCAACAACACCAAACACCCTGCTAACGAAAGCAAAGCTTTCACACCAAAATTCAACCTGAAATCAAAATCAAATTTCAGAACTTGTAATTAGAGGACATCCAAATGAAACAGGGAACCAACCACCAATGCCGACAACACTCCACTACCTCTGATTAACAATCACATCACCTCTGACGAACCAAACCGTTGTCCAAAATCCTAACCTCTTTTATATTAATTTAGAGGGCACTGGTGTCCTTTCCTCTGTGCAGAAAGTAATTAATGGGTGCAGGAAGAAAGTGCCCATACATCTTTGTCTAATGATACGTCTTGGGCCTTGCTGGGTATGTTATTTTCACCACAGTTTTCTCTATTATCACTTCTCAATACATAGCAAAAGTTTATGTATAACCATAATGGTCATATAAAAAAATGTATTTTATAGTATTTCAGAAAAATATTGTTAACATATATAAGGCAGATATGTTTTTGCGGAGCATCTCCACAAAATTTTGTTAAGATGCATGATTGAAATATGTTTCTATTGAAGATATCGGAAAAAGAGAAAAAAGGTGACCCGTGAGAATAACAGTCCATGTAGGTAGATGGAATAGGTTTTGGGCTCTAGTGCAGGTCATATATGTGGTTTTTTCTTCCTGCATCTCCATCTTTTCGAACTTCATCCGTCAACAGGGTGAAATGACCAGGATGCCCTCATGAGTTTTTAATTAAATCTTACAATTTTCTCTCCCTCCTTCCCTGGAGTTCATTTCCTTCCGCCTGTCCCTCACTCCTGCTTCCCTTTTTGTCCCCTTTTTGGTCGCATTCCATTTTGTTTTTGTACTTGCTGCATTGCCATTGATACAAATGATTTTTGTTCACGTAGGTTAATTTTTTTTCTTTCCAGAACGTTGTTCCATAATATTCCTAGATTGAAATTTTGAAGTGGGGAGAGTTGTGTACGTTGGAAAGACTTTCATAATATGGTTTCTGAAATACGTTTCCAAAATAAGGAGTTCAAAACATATTTTTGAATAACTTTACCGAATTGTTTCTTTTGGAAATATGTCTTGTGAGTTGTTTTTTTTAGGATTTTTCATTTCATTCAGTATGGCTATGTTTATATTTTTTTTATTAGGTTTTCAGTTGATATATATGTATAGAAAATGGTTAGAGCTAGAGGAGATGGTTCTCAATCGTATGTGCAACTACATTTATTAGACAAGAGAGCTAGAATATCACATTGTTGATTCTAATAACATTATTGAATATCACATTGCAAAAAAAAAATATTATAGTTAAGGATATCCTTGAAGTGAATGATGAAACTTGTTAAAGATAATGTTTGCGAGTTATGAGAAACATGTTACTTGACAAATATAGAATAGAATGATAAAAATAATGTTTAAATATATACATTTAAATTAATGTGTTATGCATTAGAAATGATAAATTGATATTAATTGGTAATTGTAAGATTTTGGTATATGAAATTGGTTTCACATGGCAACAAAATGAATAAGAGAGTCACATAAATGAATAGAAGCTATGGTTGAGTTATTAAGCTTATATGGACTTGTTCGTGCTAGCTACGACACTTCAAACAAAGGATTGTTGTCTACCTTTGTAGACAGTGATATCTTGATACAAATTCATTTCATCTATCTATTTGTGAGTTGACCATCACATTAGATGATGTGTCAAATTTGATGCACTTGCCCATCATCAAACAATTCTATACGTATGTCACTTTATATGTCATTGAAGGTATGAAGTTGTCGGTAAAGACCCTCTGTGTTCATCGTGTTGCAACTACTTCAGGAGCTAGACATTATAGGGGTGATCACGTATGTTTTTAGCTGGTTGAGAAGGATATAAACTCATGGCTATTGTTCAAGCTTATCTGTTGTACTTGGTGAGTTGCATGATATTCACAGATAAAAATTTAGTTAGTGTTTCATACCTAGGGTCTATTTGTAGATTTTGCACCTATCTGAAGGATATATGTGGGTGACAGTTGCTTTGATCCACATGTACGAGTAGTTAGGAGATGCAAGTTATGCAAATATAAAGCGGTTAGCAAGGTATGCAACTTTGTTGTATATTAGTTTCAATGCATTTTTATGATTTGAAACATTATTACTTTTCTTTTAAATCAATGTTACCACAAATCGATTATGACAATGCCATAGTGGAAATTAGTTTCAACTTGCTGCCACAACATGACAGTGGTTATGTGAGTTTCTCATGACGACCCATGACAGCTGCTTTTACATCATGGGATGCTAGCTCTAAATAGAAATGGAGAGAAATCTTAATGTGTGCAGCAGTAATGGCAGCACGACCGTCGAAAAACAAAATTGTGCGACGATAAATTGAAGGAAGTTGTGTTGTGCAATAACACAACAGAGGAGGATATGTTGTGAAAACCCTAATGTGTTGTGCAATAACATTTCTTTTAGATTTTAAATTTGGTAAAGTGTGGACCTTATGGATCCAATTCAAAATATGTGTGTAGCACATATTTTATTTAACCTAATAGCATTCATAATCTCTCTTTCTTTCTTGCTCGCTCGTTGTTAGTGACAATTACAATTATTTTTTATATTTCTTTTTTAAATTATTTATATGTATATATTTTATTTCTTTTTATCACAATGATTCTATCATAACTCATTATAGTTTCGTTATGATTTTATAAATGATTTTTGGGTTTCCATGTTTTATTATTTGATATCAATCACACTATTTTAAATGCATAATATATTATATAAAACATTGATTGTGTTGAACATTACATTATGTAGGTATGAATTTATGAGAACTTCCCAACCATAAGATTAAACAAACGTCTGTTGATTATACAAAAGATACCCCTAATGCATGCAATATAAAGTTGCAAGACTTGTCGTTGTGTGATTTCAGTTAGATAATATCATATTAAATGGAATTCAATTTACCTCGTATGATGAATAAAAAAAAACTCAATTATTTGAATATATCTCCTTATTTTCAAAGTATATTAGGTTGGACATATATAAATATATATAAATAGTTACACTTGCCTATACATGTCTTTTAGAAATATGGATATATTCAGATGATATACTCCTAAAGAATTATAATTTTATATTCTAAATACGGTTTTTGGAATGAAAACCCAATTCCAAGATTACTATTTTATAAAACTCAATTACCATCATGATTTCTCTTTCTAGAAATTAAATATTCTAGAACACACTTGTTGGAAGACATATAATCCCATAACCTTACAGATGAAGGCTTCCAAAAATATTGTGAACTTTCCATTCCAAACCCTTGTGCATTGCTTCCAGAACGTGATTTTTAGAATGAACTAAATTGGGTTTCAGAAAAACTATTCTGAAATGCGATGACAACCACCCACACTATTCTGGAATGTGTTATCCGGAAAATCGCCCACCAATTCCAAAAAGTATTCAGTGTTCGACAAAATTATAGGTTACTTGTTTTGGAAGCCTTTTCCCGGATTTCGAAATCCAATAGACTCATCTTCACCATTTCAACCACCAGCCAGCACCACCATGTCTTCCATGGATGTCATGGCTTTCAAATAAAACTCTCAAGGCCAAAATTGGTATTTCGAAAATTATGGGAGTACAGACAGAAATTGATGGTGCAGGAAGCAAAAACACATATGTATGTGGGGGAATTCCTTCTTTAATTTCATTAATTTCTTAGGTCACCCTTTTATTTATTTTAGAATAAGATTCAGAATGTGAAAAATACATTGACAAAAGTTTATTAAAAAAAAGAAATAAGAACTGACCAATTAATAATGGATGTGTATCTTTTTTTTTTTTTCTCCAATGGGCTTTGGGGACTAAGAGGCACCTCCTTAATTAGGCATTTTTTTTAACTATATTTTGTTTCCTACACCTCTATACACTATGAGAAATATTAAAAATATTATTTAACGTGGTTTAATGGAGAAGATTTTAAATTAAATGATAAAAATATTTAAATTATACAATTAAAAAGTTAAAAATAAATAAATGTTGTATTTTGAACTGTACATCATAACATTATCAACTAAAAAGAAACACAAAAAATGGCAAGAAACATAAATCATAGACAAAATAGGTATTTTAGAACATTGGGGGTGTAGGAGAAAAATGTGGAAATGCAGAAAGTAATTGCCCCTTGATCATCGTGGATTGGTGTCCAAGCAAGATGAAGGTGACAGAGTGTATTTTTAGTTTAATTGATTTTTAAGAAAATTGAAGTTTTAAGAAATGAAAAAAATATATAAGATTGCTTTTGTCCATTTTAAAGTTTGTTACAAGTGAGTTGTCTCGTGCCTTGTTCACTTTAATGTTGGTTTTCAAGCAAGAACACTTTGTTTTCTCTGATTCTGGATTTAAATTTGTTGAAACCTTGTTCACTTTTTTAGGTAAATTCGTGTTATAGTCAATTTAAATGAATTCTAATTACGTTTCATCAGAGAAAGCAAAGTTTTTATAAGACACAGTGTGTGTATGGTTTTGGTTCACTTTTCATTTTTACTCTCTAAAACACACGCAACGTCGTTTATTTCCTTTCTTTCTAACTTTTATATGATCTTTTTGTGAAAAATTCCCCACCATTTAAATAACTTAAATTAAAAATAAAAACTCTAACAATTTTCTCCCATTGAATTATCTCAGTGCACTAATACTTTGTTGGCTAAGAAAAAAAAAATATCACATTAATTACTGTTTACAAACTGATCAAGCTATTGGTTTGTTCGAGGGTAAAGAAATTGTTGTTATTGAAATTGAAGCTTAGCTTTGGAAAAAAAAACAAAAAAGATGAAGACTTTGATATTCTTCAACAAGGTGGTGCTACAACCAAAAATTATGTTATTTTATAAAAGCCTTGTTATCTGACATGTGACCTTTTTTCTCATGCAACTATCATTGCTTGTCTATTTATGCTTTTAGAAAAAAATGTGTTGCTCCATCAAATTGTGTTTTCTTTTATGAAGGAAGAAGAAAAGCAAACTTGCTGCAACTTTCTAATAAAAGCATTGAAGAGACAATTTTAATTTGGTGCAAAGTCCTGTTAACTCAACTGTATTCTACTATTTGATTCCACACCTGACTTGCAGCATTTACTTTGACATTGATTTCTACCTTACCACTCCACTTCAATTATTTCAATCACACTTCTTCCATTATTAGTTCTTTTTCTTATTGCACATGCAATCTTCATATTTAGTTTCTTGAATGTTTTAAATGTAGCTTAATTGAGATTTGAAGTTTCAGTAATATATATGTACAGTCAAAATTTATGTTCAAAGGCAAGGATAATTGAAGTACAAAGGTACTTCTCCTGAAAATATATATATACATAACCAATTTTTATAAATATTCTTCTTTTATTCTCAAAATAATAAAAACAGTGATAAATAAAATTTGTTTTGCACTGAACTATCTCATCATAGAGTTTTGGGAATAAATGAAAACCAAGAAATATGTCATCATGCCATTACTACTGAGAAGCAAACACTGACACATCAAAGGTGTGATGAAATTAATGAATTGAAAGTCCATTCATCAAACCAAGAAGCTATAACTATGATCTGATTGAATCATGAGTCCACTTGTTTATTATCATCACGTGATCATGTACTACGTGTTCATTTTCTTGGCAAAACAACAAAAAGACAAAAAAATATTAGTGGTGTTAATTTGTTAATGGCTATTTATTAGTTATTCACCAATCTTTAAATTTGGCATCTACTGTTCCTGTCTCTGCAGACTATGTGATTCTCACCTAAGCAGAGGCTAGCTTCAGCAACTTCTATACTTAGAAAAATAAGAAAAATAGAAAGAGGTTTTTTCTGCTAAAAATACAATGATGAAAAATAGATAGATACATCAAAAGAGAATTAAGATGGAAATAAAATGTAAGAAAAGTTTGGTGAGTGATGAAAATAATTTTTTTCTCCACATTTTTACTCATCTGTAAATACTCTTAATCTCTCCACTTAGAACAAAAGAAGCTACAAAATAAATCATTATTGACTCAGATTAGTTACACAAAAAAAAAATGATAAATCCTGCTCCAATTTTGCTTTATAATAAAATGTTAATGTAAGTTATAATACTAGACGCATGCTTAGCCTCTTTTCTTTAACTCTTACTTTTGTAATCTGAACACACATAACCATGAATTTTCCAAGTTGTGTCAAAAGCTAAGATACTGTCAAAAAGCATTGACCAAGAGGGGCTGCAAACAAAAAGACTTGAGTTCTGTGCCACAAAAATTATCGTGCCACACAGGAACTAGCAACTATCCAGATTTGCATAGATTTGAGGAATTGTTTATGGAAAGTGATTCACTTCTTTTTTTGTTTTTATAAACATGAACTGTTTTTTCTAATTGTAATAAGATAAAATGATATGATTTTTAACAGAAGAGATAAGTAAAATGTCTGAGGTATAACGATGATATTTGATTATTTCTGCTTTTACTTAAATTTTTTATTTAATAAAGTTTTTTTTATTTATATATAGAAGCTTAACTGTGCTAAAGAATCATTCAATACAATGCATGAGGGAGTGTGAGAAAGATATTCAGATTTTGTTAGTACAACTTTTTATAAAAGTCAATTGAGTCATTTTCCACAATTTGCTTTTGAGTTATCTTTGTGGGGGCAACACTGGAGAAGAACATGCTTCAGTTGTGTCACATGGTGATTCTAATGGTGTGTGACAGTTTTTCTTGTCATTTTGTTCTCTTGAAATGAGTAAATATACTCCTACTTGTGTTGACGTGCAGATATTATTCTTTTGTACATGCATCGTATATACCCGCAACTGCCGGAGGATTTATGGATAAATCCTTAGATGAAAAACTGTTCCTAAAACTTCTTGAAAAATTAAGACAAAAAATTAGAGAAAGCTGGAATGACAATCTAATCGGACCAGCTATGAATAACTTAACAGTAAGAATCAAACACATTATGAAGATAATGAAAGACACCTGTACAAATATAGTAAATATACTCTACTTGTGTTGACGTGCAGATATTATTCTTTTGTACATGCATCATATATACACATACATACAATTATTGCTAGAATCTCTATGCCAAAGAACCATCATACTTAATGGTCGAAAGTTAAATATATATTTTGCAAAAGGGTGTTCCTAAATCACCATCTTCCTCACCCATCAATAATTAGGTGCCCCAAGAGTAGCACCAGTGGCTTATACATTCAGATTTGATGTTTTTTACCTCTTAATTTATTTAGACGTGGCCAATCACATCCTCCAAATTCATGTGCCGTGGAGATGTGGTGGACCTTTTTAATTATTTCCAACACATAATATTATATGTTATGCATCGTAATTGGATCATGTGTTGTACAAAGAATATACAATAGAATATTGAGGCCCCAAAAGGAAATGTGGTTCCTCAATCACCTTATATCTTTCTCATGGGAAAACAAAGAAAGAACCACACATGAATTGGACATTCAACCAATATAGACAAAATAATTCATAGTGATTATCGTCATTAGATTAGAGAATGGGTATGTGAAATTTCAGTTTTTTTTTTCTATTATGATTATTATTATTGTTGCTACAATTATGTTTTGAATGCATGTTTGGTGTTGACAAGACCACCTAACATAAAAATAATAATTGGATTGGTTACACAACTCACTCCACCTTATTATGCACTTTGCTTGGCATGCAATTCCATCTCAATCCGAATATTTGGACAACAATGATAAATTAAGGTAAAGGTGTGTAGGTAATAAAGAATAAATCTGTTCATCATTAAGGTAGGATTCACTTTGGTGGTGGAATAAATAAATAATCTGTGACTCTGTGTCCTACTTTTTTAATACAACAAAAAGAAAAGAAAAGGAAAAATGATCATGGAACCAGTTGACCAGATTAGCATGCTGGTGTCCCAAATTGGAGTGGTTCTTCTCAAGGATCTGTAATTGTGTGATTCTCTCTCTCTCTCTCTCTCTGTGAAGTCACAAGTGGAGTCAGTTAATGGCACTGGTTTGAGCATAGCAGCTTCACCTGATCACACCTAGAAATTGAACTGCTATTGCTAACTGTTTATTTACACCACAAAGACACCAACATTGTCATTCATTCAGTGTGTTGAGTCCTATTCTGATTCTAAAAGCATACATTATACAAAGCCAGAAAATTCCACTCCTTTTTAGAAAAAAAGGAGATGCCAAATTCAGTTTAGGCCATTGCTCTTCATCATCACCCTTCTACCATCAACAAATACCATTCCTTTTCTTCTTGGAGCCTAAAATTCTGTAGCCCCTGTAACCTACAAACTCACCTCTCTCTTTATGTTGCTCCAAGCCTGCAAGTACAAAATTACAAAATAGCAAAATGAAGTTCCTTCACTTAAAGGATCGCACCCCATGTTTGTGTTCGTTCAAAGCTCAGAACTTGAGCTAAAGGGGTTGAAAACCAAGGTATCAGAGATGCGGGGGCTCAAGCTCACCGAACGTTTCAAGAGCATTCAAGTTCATGCTGTCAGTTCTACTTCATCAGAAACAAACGGCGGCAATAGCAACAAAGGCTCGGAAACAATATGTGGTAATAGCAGCAAAACCAAACCTCACAACAACCTTAACAGGAACCGGAGCTTAATACCATCATGGTCAAAAACCAAATCCGGCACCAACAACAACTCAACCTCATTATTTGCAAACCTGGTCCCTCTTCACCTCCCTTCCACCGACACCATTGAACCATCCATAGAACCTCACTTCAAGCCCATAAATCTTGTGGAGACCTTATCAGAGTTCTATCAGCGCATGGACTTTTGTTCGCAGTCCAACAAAGCAGTAATGTGTGTGGAACAGTGCTCTCTCTTGCGCGGCCTTGGTGATCAGAAAATACTTAGAAGATGTCTCAGGACAGCACGCCAAAATGCCGAGGATGTGCTCTCCAAGGTTGTGCTATCTGCATGGTTGAGGTTTGAGAGGAGGGATGATGAGCTTGCTGGTCTGTGTTCAATGGATTGTGGTGGTTATGTTCTAGAATGTCCAAAGAAGAATTTGGAACCCGGATTTCGTCCTTGTTCAGTGAGTGATCACTGCCAGTGTCAACAAGAGCTAAATCAGGAAACCTGTACTGAGAGTGTGTGTGAGTCAGATGAGGAAAGTGATGTTTTGTTTTGTGTTGGGAGTGAAGAAATCAGTTGTGTCAGATGCAGGATAGCTGCTCTTTCAGAACCTTTTAATGCTATGCTCTATGGTGGCTTTGCTGAGTCCAAAATGAGCAAGATTGATTTCTCGGGAAATGGGATATGTCCAAAGGGAATGAGGGCGGTGGAGTTGTACAGCAGGGTCAAAAGATTGGACCTCTTCTGCCCAATGACAGTTTTGGAGCTTTTGTCCTTTGCCGATAGGTTTTGTTGTGAGGAGATGAGTTCTGCCTGTGATGCCCATTTGGCTTCAATTGTTGTGAATGTTGAAGATGCATTGGTGCTTATTGAGTATGGATTGGAAGAGAGGGCCAACCTTCTTGTAGTGGCTTGCTTACAAGTGTTTCTCAGGGAGCTTCCAAATTCTCTGTATAATCCAAAAGTGGCAAAAATACTTTGCAGCTCTGAGGCACAGGAAAGGTTAGCCAGTGTGGGGTGTGCCTCTTTCTTATTGTACTACTTCCTGAGCCAGGTGGCTATGGAGGAAAGCATGGTGTCTAAAACAACAGTGATGTTGCTGGAGAGAATGGGAGATTGTGCTACAGAAAAATGGCAGAAGGCCCTAGCATTTCACCAATTGGGGTGTGTATTGCTTGAAAGGAAAGAATACAAAGAGGCTCAGCACTGTTTTGAGGTAGCAGTTCAGGAGGGTCATGTTTATTCATTGGCTGGGGTGGCCAGAACTAAGTACAAGCAAGGCCAACCATATTCAGCCTATAAGTTAATTAGTTCTCTCATATTTGAGTATAAACCAGCTGGGTGGATGTATCAGGAGCGTGCACTGTACAACATGGGAAAGGAGAAGAGTTTTGATTTAGATCTTGCAACAGAATTGGATCCCTCCCTTTCATTTCCATATAAATATAGAGCACTGGCAAAGGTGGAGGAGAAGCAGATAAAGGAAGGGATCACAGAGCTAGATAAGTTTATTGGATTTAAACTCTCCCCTGATTGCCTAGAATTGAGAGCGTGGTTGAATGTTGCACTTGAGGATTATGACAGTGCAATGAGAGATATTCGGGCAACGCTAACCATTGAACCAAATTACATAACTTCACATGGGAAGATAAAAGGGGAATACTTGCTCCAACTTCTAAACCGTGGAGTTCAGCAGAAGAGTCAGGCTGAATGTTGGATGCAGTTATACCAGCAATGGTCTTGTGTAGATGATATTGGTTCTTTGGCTATTATACATCAGATGCTAGAGAATGAGCCTGGAAAGAGCCTTCTAGAGTTTCGTCAGTCTCTACTCCTATTGAGGTTAGTATATGTATAACTGGACTATAAATATCTCCTCTTTGTCATGTTCTCAAGGATCCTTAGGACTAGAGTTTGATCTGATTGTTTCAAGATGACTAGCTCATTACAATGTGAAATGTCCATAATTTGGTTACAATGTAGCTATTTTCAATAGTCAAATTAGTTATATTTTGTAATGTGTCGAGAGAAATCCTCACATGTATGAAATTCACAGATTAAACTGTCAAAAGGCTGCAATGCGCAGCTTGCGGTTGGCCAGAAACCACTCTAGCTCAATGGAAGAGAGGCTAATTTATGAAGGATGGATCCTATATGACACTGGCTATCGCGAAGAAGCTTTGGCGAGAGCTGACAGATCCATTGCAATTCAGAGATCATTTGAAGCGTTTTTTCTAAAAGCATATGTGTTGGCAGATGCAACTCTGGATCCTGAATCTTCTTCCTACGTTATTCAGCTTCTAAAAGAAGCACTTAAATGTCCTTCAGACGGTCTTCGCAAAGGACAAGTCAGTGATCTCTTATACTAACACTGTCTCTATTCCAAGTGAAGTGAGTGTTGTGCAATTATTTGATTGTCTTGAGCAATATTTTGCAGGCATTGAATAACTTGGGGAGTATTTATGTGGATTGTGGTAAGCTAGAGCTTGCAAAAGAATGCTACAAGAATGCACTTGCAATTAGGCACACAAGAGCTCATCAAGGTTTAGCACGCGTTTATCATCAGAAAAATCAAAGAAAGGCTGCATATGATGAGATGACCAGGCTAATTGAGAAGGCAGAGAACAATGCCTCAGCATATGAGAAAAGATCAGAATACTGTGACCGTGAGATGGCAAAGGTTGATCTTGATGTTGCAACTCAACTTGATCCTTTAAGAACCTATCCATATAGATATAGAGCAGCAGGTACTTTCTCTCATTGCTCACTCTCCTATCAGTCATTTGAGTCTAAAAGTTAACCACATTCAATTTAATTATCTGTAGTTAGATTACTACTTAAGAAGTTTGGATATTAGCATGAAAATAAATTAACAAGTTTATAGAATCTAAAGTCCTAAAGAACAATTTATCTAATGTCCTTGCTTTGGTATTTCAAAATCTATTCATGAAAAGTGAAAACAGAAATAAGTAAATTCAGTTTCTTCCATTCCTACCATTTTCCAACCTCACGTATTTTTCAAACCTTCTCACATGTATGACCAGTGATGATGGATGAGCAAAAGGAAACCGAAGCAGTAGAAGAACTCACCAAGGCCATAAAATTCAAGCCTGACATGCAAATGCTTCACTTACGAGCAGCATTTTATGAGTCAATGGGGGACCTATCATCTGCTCTACGAGATTGTCAGGCTGCTCTTTGCTTAGACCCAAACCATGCAGGCACACTTGATCTATATCGAAGGATACGAAAGTTGGACTTTTAATCTTTTGTAAGTGAGCATCAGAAAGATAAAATGTGGAGGTCCTGATTAGACAACTGATGGGGAATGAAGAATTTCCAAATGACTGATATTTTACATCAGAAATCTCGGAACAATCATCTCACAACAAAGATAAAAACGGATGGAGGATATGGAATGTGGAAACAAAGCCAAGAGGCGATACAATGTGAATGGATGAAGAAAAAGAAGGACAAATGACACTAAGTTATTATGTGTTATATTATCGAATAGGGAGGATGATTCAGGTGTAAATCACAGGAATTTCAGAATAGTAAATCAGTTGATTTGATATGTATCTCTGTGAGCCATATTTATAGAATTTGTCTCACTGTTTAAACATCCTCTTGTACTGTTACAGGGTTTAAAGAGGTTCATACACCACTTGTTTCCTACCTTTTTTTGACAAATGAGGAAGAAAGAACGAATAATCACTTTTTCCTTCTTTGAAAGTAGTAGACCTTGCAACAGGGAAATTCACATGTCCCTTTTGAAAGAACGTGAGAAACCAAATGGGAGGGTGTATACTAAAGGTTCCATTGAAACCATCTTATCGGTTTGTTATTATCCATGATCCATAGTACTTATCGTATCTTAGGTGGCATACCTATAATATTTTCCACGGATAATACTCTAGAGAAAAGCAACTCCTTGACGTCTTGAATTTGTCTTCATATGACAAAAAAGTGGGACTTGTTTCTTTCTCATTACAAACTAACATAGTTATCTTGTACCTGGCCTTTTCACACTAGAGAAAAAGCAAAATTCATTTATACATGCATTAAAACAAATTGATTCCTTAACTACTTACAAAATTAAATTGCTCTACAAAGACAAAAGTTGTTTCTTTTGTCCCTCCTACTTCAGTTAGCTTCAAAAGAACAAGAATCTAAAACATAACTGAGGAAATAAAAATTAAAAAATGGCATCGAACTCGAAATTCAGAGTTGTTGCTGAGATTATTATCCAAAAAGATATGTTTTTCATTTGGAGTTATGGATTCACGTCAGAACTTAAGTCAGTGGACATAATTTCTATTTCTGCCCACCAAAGAGGAGATGCTTTTGGAGTTGCTCCATCAGGTCCTATGGTGGTGATTTCCTTCAACTTAGAAGTAACCTCCCTCATAGTTGGTCGCTTTTCTGGATCAGGATCTACACAACTGTTAATCACTTCTTCCCATTTCTCGATTTCATTTGCTTGCAAAGAGTTCAGGTTTGAATCCACCACGTCTCTCAAGGGTTGTCCCTTTATATATTCTGCTGCCCAATCTTCAAGTAAGCCATTCTCCACTGCAAAGGGAATTCTTCCTGTAATCAATTCAAACAATAGTACTCCAAAGCTGTAAACATTAGCCTTCATATACTCTGGAGCTCTTTCTAAGAGCTGTGCTGCTTCAGAACCCTTCTTTGTAGAGACTATGTCAGTCCAGAAACTAAAGTCTGATAATTTAGCAGCATAATCTTCAGTCAGATATATAGAGGAAGATAGTATGTTTTTATAGGCAATGGGTGGTGTCAGCTGATGCATGTGCTCCAGACAGTAAGCTATTCCCATAGCTATCCTTATTCTCATTCCCCAGTCTAGTCTTTCTGCTTCTCTAACTGCAAGACGTGAATGAAGGCTATCAACACAATTCTAATTGCTGGAACATAAACTCAACTTTCAATGTGTCATAGAACTGATCAATAAGAAATTGGTGATCAAAGCCATGTTAATAACTTCTTACAATGTATCAAGTAATATGAAAAGGATACAGCATAAAAGATGCATGTTAGGTTGCAATGATTCTTAAAGCACATGCTCATTTATATAACCATGCAAGTAAATTTTGAAGAAAACATCACTCACCGTGTAGATGCTCAAATAGAGTTCCATTTGGAGCATACTCAAAAACCATCATCCTTGTGAATGGCTTATTCTCTTCACAATATCCAATTAGATTCACAAAATTTTTGTGGTTAACTCTTGACAACATCGCTATCTGGAATCAATCATGAAAAGGAAAAGGTTCAGAAATAAAACCAGGCAAGTGTGGCACATTTTCTACCTTTGTTGCCCGCATACCTTCTTTCGGAATTGAGTTTCCAGATTTTTGGACCAGTTTTGGGATGAAGTCACTGCAGAGGATACTACAGCTATCTCAACTCCACTGGAGAGAGTCCCCTTATAAATAGTCCCACCAGGCAGTGAACCAATAATGTTGCTGAAATACTCACAAGCTACTTCGAGTTCTGTTCTTTTCAGACTTGGAACACCTGAATCAATACATGCTCAATGAGTACGCCATTTCAAATAACAAAGTAGTTGCAAAGGATATGAATACTAGAACATAAACTTTATTGTTACTAGTTAACATGCATTTTTCAGTTTGAAATCTTTGGCTGAGCTAGTCAATGACGTAAGTGAAGTAAATATGAGCAGCGATTACCTGTTAAAAATGCTTTCTGAAGCTGGCCACTCAACCCTGTGGCCCAAGGTTTTACAGTGACAACCTTGTTACTTCTGAAGCAAAGAAAAACAATGGCTGACACCAAAATCAAGGAGAAGCCACCAACTGTGGACCATATAATCACATTGTGGTGGTTTGTGTTTGAAGTGTTTGCAGATGAAGCAGGAGAAGGCATTGAAACCCAATTGGACTGTGGAGGTGTGGTCACAAGCACAGGTGGATCTGCTGGAGGTGATATGTCTGGAGTTCGTGGTGCAGCCACAGGTGAAGGTGAGGGTGAAAGTGAGAAAAAGAAACTGGAGGGAGATGGAGATGGTGAGGGGGATAGTTCTGGAGAATCTGAGGGAGTCTCTGATGGTGATGGTGAGAAAGGCTCTGAAAGTGGTGATAGTGTAGAGGGCAAAGGTGATGGTGAAAGAGTGTCTTTGTCATCATCACCCCTCTCAGCACCATTTGCTGCTTGGAGAAGTTTCCTTATGTGTGCTGTGTCCCCATGTTGGCCAATATGCCTGTCACAAGCAGGCAATTTTAAACATAATCTTATGCATCTTCAAGTATCCAACACTTGATGATGGCACCTAAGCATCACTATATTAGACTTACAAGAAAAGAAAACAATCATATATAAAATCCATGCTTTATATAGAAGCTATGTAAAGCAAAAGCAAAGTTTAATTCAGCCACTGGCACAGGACTAGTCTTGTTGAAGCCAAAATCTGCAACATTTTCTGATTGCTAGCTTACCTGATATTTGATTTGGTAACACATGCTTCTCTAGAGGTAGCACCAGTAAGTTGTTTTTCATGTCCATTAATTTCAGAAAATGTCTCTAGATGGTCATTGTTGTCCAATAAACTGCAGTACAAATTTGATAATTTATCAGTTCAGAAAAGATATACATAAATAAAATATATATTTTTTGCATGAAAGTTTCAACTTACAGGGTAATCAAAGATGAATTGCTGCCAAGTTCTTCAGATGGAAATGGTCCACTGAAGTTGTTATGTCCTAAGTCAAGAACTTCTAGCTCCTCTAATTGTAGTATTTCCTTAGGGATTTTTCCATGGAAATAGTTGTTGCGCAAAATACTGCATAGTGATTACAAGGATTGTTGAAATATTCCTAATATTTAGTCATAGTTAATTTTGGCAGGTACATATGTTCTTACATCGATTTTATGTGAACTAGCTTTCCAATTTCAGGTGCTAGTGTTCCGTGGAGACATAGATCTTTCAAGTTCCTGCGAGATGAATAACTGTTGATGCAGGTATACTTAAAATAAAAATGCATATTTCTATAGCCACTTAATTCGTTATAAGTGTGGCTAATTTTAGTAAGTTTTCGCACAATAGAAATTGATCAGCAAAGATATATTTCAATGGTGAATATTATTTATCTTTCTCTTTAAATGAAGAATTGTAAGAGAATAACTGACTTTTTTTAAATAAAAAATATTTTTTTAAAAAAAGTTATGAGAATATTTTAATTGTTTAAAGTTTTAAATTCTAAAAAAATAAGATTTTTTTTCATATTCTACTTTATTACCTTTATATCTCTGTTTTTTAAGTTATTTATATTGTTGGGTAGATTCGGAAAAAAAAAAGTTATAAGATCCGAATCTAACTTATTTAAGAGATTGAAACCACCACCACTAACTCAAAATATTAAAATAATATGTTTATGAAAGTAGATTATAAATATATTAAATTTCAAAAATATCATAGAAATAGTTTTATCACCTACTTATAATATATTTATAAGTTTTTACGTATATTTCAAAAATAAAAACTAACACTATATTGTAGATTAACCTAACCAATAATATCTTGTTTCTAAGAGTAACTATAACATACTTGAGTATAAACGTCACCGATTAAATTACTACAGCATGAATTTTCTTAGAAAGTACGGTAAAAAATAAAAAATCAAAGTATTTTTCTAAAATTTAAATTCAACTTGCGTATGAAGCTTTGTTTCAGACATAATCTTCTTGCCATGTTTTTCATTGTCCTCTAATCAATATTAGAGTTTTAATAAGTTATCCAAATACAATTTTAAATTAGAGAACAATAACAAAAACACCTAAAAAAAGTGACCATGTCCATAAATCTTGCAGATGAATAAAGAGTTTGGAAAAGGTGAAAAGCAAATTGATAGGAAGAGAAAGGTAAGAGGTTGCATACAAGGATACAACATTGCCATGGGAGCACTCTACTCCAAACCAGGAACAGTGATCAACCACTCCTCGATTCCAACTCCATAAACCACCCAGCGGATCCCTCACCACTTTCTCCCTCATCTTTTGCAGAGCCAACCCTGCACATATCTTCAGTATATGAATTTATTTTTCCTTAGTTTCTTCAAAAAGTAGACTATTTGAAAGCCGTTCTTGTAGTTTTTGAAACTATTCCAAATTAAAATTTTCTAGTATGTGTAAGTCTAACTCTTAAAACAATTACTATAAAAAGTAACAACTTTTTTAAACTGATTAGCCATGTAAAAAACTTCTGCACAAACTATTTTTCTTAATTTACACGGATCTTTAATCTTAATTCGGTTTTTCATTTTTTAAATTTATTCTCAAAAGTTAAAAAAAAAAAATCTTCATTTTATCCATTAAAATATTTCTGTTAACTCAAGTTAGTCATATTACATCACCTAAAAATTAACATTTTAATATAAAAAACAGGCAAAAATATAATTTGATCTTAAAAAATACTTCAAAGAGAAACATTAGACAGTTATGACAATATATATAATATCAAGAGCTTATACAGAGGACCTTCTAATGATTTCTCCATTTAAACCTAAAAGAAACAGACTGTAAAAGGAAAAAATGGAAAGAGAAAAAGTATTTAACCTAAAAAATGTACTTCTCAATCCAAAACCCATCTGATGAATCTCGGAAACAAACATTAAAAAAAACATGCAACAACCTTAAGAGACAACATTAGCAATGATTAGGGAAATAGTGCATTCAGATTTAGAGTCACCTTCTGAGTTGAAAGTGGAACACCGAACAGGTTCCATGGTGAACGAGAATAGCATAGACACCAACACCACAAGCACTCGTAACAGCTTCAACCAAGTGATGAACCTCCACCGTTCTTCCATCAATAAACCTGAAACAATCAAGTAGTATATGATCTTCTAAGTTCACTTTGTTCTTCTGAAACTATGTATATATAGAGAGAGAGAGTGCGTGGAGAACAAAATGATTGATGAAACTCACCGTCACCGACGAAAGAATGTTAACGAAATGATGAAAATGGAATGGAGGAAACAGGGAGTGTTTGGGAGGGAAAACAGACAGAGTCCGATAAAACGGCTTTTTATGTTTTACGAAACAGCGTTTGGCTTTTGCGGCGAACAAGTAGTGTGTGACGGCACCGTGGATTTGTTCACCGTTTGGTGCATTGAGTTGGAGAAGTCGTAAACGCATCTATTCTATCTATACAACTACTTTTGAACCTTCACCATCACCTCCTGTACAAAAGCACGTTTTGCTCTTATATTTAAATACACAAAAAAATATTATATTTTACACAAAATACACAAAAGATAAATATAAAAATAACAAATATTGAGAAAGTTTGCTCACATTATTGTTTGAGTTAACCTAATTGGAAGTGATTTTACATTATTCTTGGTTGATTAATCACTTATGGATTGACTTTATTCAAACTGAAAATAACTTTTTTTAATCAATTAGTACTTTTTTATTTTTTATTTCCCTTAATAGTATTATTTTATTTCTTTTAATAACATTTTTTATTCTTTAATTTCTTAAACAACAATCTTTAGTTTTTTTTTTATTTTTAATTTTTAATTTTTAATTAATGTACAGTTATTATATTAATTATGATTATTATTATTTTATTTTTTTTTATGATTTTGTGATTGTATTTTGTTATAATAATTTAGTGGTTGTATTTTAGTATTAAAAATTGATATTGAAAGAAAAGTTTATAATAAATTATAAAATTTTTATTTGAATTAAAATTTGTATTTTTCATTTGTTAAAAATATATCTAAATAATTAATAGCAAAAATAAAATAAAATTGTTAAAATATTTTTGTAAATAAATATTAATTAAATGGTTTAAAAATTTTAAATAAAATTTAATTTATTTATGAATTGTTTTTAAATGTTATGTTTATTACTTAAAAATTGTTAATTATTGAAATGATGCAGTACAGGTTGACCATAAAGAGAAAAATAAATTAAAATCATATATTCACAAAATAATTTAGTTAATTGTACACGAAATATTTTGTGTGAAATGAAACATAAATTTTATGTTTATCAAACTCAAATTTTATCTTTATCAAAAAATTAATTATATCTTTATCGAAAATCAAATTTTGTCTTTATAAAAAATCAAATGATATCATTAATAAAATATCAAATTTTATCTCTATCAAAAATCAAATTCTATCTTTATCAAAAATCAAAATTTACCTTAATCAAAAATCAAAAATTTATCTTTACCAAATATTTATTGATTTTTGCCAATAATTATTTAGATATTTTTTAAACAAACTAAAAATAAAAATTTTAATTAAAATAACAATTTTATAATTTTTTCTTCCAATATCAATTTTAATATAAAAATGCAATCACAAAATTATTATAATTTATTTTAATATAATATATTATGCCAAATTTAAATTTATTATAAAATATAAAATAAATAATTTATCATTTTTTCCTATTATAATTAATTAGTTTAAAAACCTATAAAATATTTTATTTTATTTTATTTGTATTCTTTTTTTATTAAATTTGAATTTAATTATTTTTACATTATTTTTTATCTTAGTTTTAATAAACTAATAATCACAATTTTTAATAATTATTACAAAAAAAAAGTGTTATTTTAGAAATTAAAGAATAAAGAGTGCTATTGAGGAAAATTAAAAATAAAAGGTGCTATTGAAAGAAATAAAAACTAAAAATGTGCTAATTAGGTAAAACAAGTCACTGAAAATAACTTTCTTACCCGATTAGCACTTTTTTATTTTGTATTTTTCTCAATAGCACTCTTTATTCTTTAATTCTTTAAACACCATTCTTTTGTTTTTTGTTTTTTATTTTTTATTCTTTAATTAATATATGAAATGAAACAAAAATTTTATGTTTATCAAAACTCAATTTTTATCTTTATCAAAAATTCAATTACATCTTTATCGAAAATCAAATTTTATCTTTATAAAAAATCAAATGATATCTCTAATAAAATATCAAATTTTATCTCTATCAAAAATCAAATTCTATCTTTATCAAAAATAAAAAAATCATCTTTATCAAAAATCAAATTTTATCTTTATCAAATTTTTATTTGATTTTTGTCATTAATTATTTAGATATTTTTTAAACAAACTAGAAATACAAATTTTAATTAAAATAATAGTTTTATAATTTATTATAATTTTTCTTCCAATATCAATTTTAATATAAAAGTACAATCACAAAATTATTATAATTTATTATGCCAAATTTAAATTTATTATAAAATATAAAATAAATAATTTATCATTTTTTCCTATTATAATTAATTAGTTTAAAAACCTATAAAATATTTAATTTTATTTTCTTGGTATTATTTTTTTAATTTGAATTTAATTATTTTTATATTATTTTTTATCTTAATTTTAATTAACTAATAGTCACAATTTTTAATAACTATTAAAAAAATGCTATTGTAGAAAACAAAGAGTGCTATTTTAGAAATTAAAGTATAAAAAGTACCATTGAGGAAAATAAAAAATAAAAGATAAGGAAATAAAAACTAAAAAGGTACTAATTAGATAGTAAAATGTCAAATAAAAAGTGTTATTGAAAGAAATAAATAATAAAAAAGTGCTAATTGGGTTAAAAAGTCACTGAAAATCATGTTAATAGCATAGTAATCTATAATCTCTTTCAACTAATTATACTATAAGAAATTAACATTTAACATCAACTAAAAATCCATAGCTAATTAATAAATAGTGTTAGATTTTAATATCAAAATAGATTAAACTTATGAATTAATCCGGTTCACTACTAATTCAAATTCGAGCCGGATTAGATTAGATAAAGTATAATTTTTTTAAATATGAGTCAAATTAAATTCGACCTTTTTGAAAATTATACATACAAATGTACTCTAGGCTAAACCAACTTTCTGCGTTAAGTTCCTTTCCTTTTTTTTTTTCAGCAGAATAGTGTTATAAAATCCATAGCAGTAGTT
>Ga0209489_103677_pt1 | contig 29474 bp, 25 predicted proteins | sample SiratrowhiteBW_FD_187527 | JGI IMG/M metagenome (GOLD analysis project Ga0209489, IMG submission 187527) | Root nodule microbial communities of legume samples collected from California, USA - Siratro white BW (SPAdes) (version 2) | ecosystem: Host-associated > Plants > Roots > Nodule | place...
TTTTTGTCTCTCTCTCTCTATCTATATATATATATATATATATATATATATATATATATATATATATATATTTTGTGAACCAAATGTGTAAAGTTGTGTCGGGAGTGAACAACTATCTTGCTGTGAGCATATATATATGCTTGAAAAATAAATTATTTCCCTTTGAGACTCCTAATTTTCTTTCATCAGCAAATTTTAATTAATGCTCCTTATAAAGAAAAACTGGAAAATTCATTTTATTAATCAGAATTATTTGCAATTAAGCAGAATAATTACACCACCGCCAGCTTCCTTTTTCAAATATCATTTAATTCAAATTTCAAATTAATTCCATAATCAGAATTTAATTCAAATTTCAAATTAATTCTACAATTAGATTCAATTAATTTTCAATCAGATGAAATTCCCTCAATTTTCAATTAATTTTTGCACTTGGGTCATTAAATCAAATAATATGAATGTGACTTCTGAAAATAGAGCAGGCAGTATGACTCAAGCCCAAGCGTCTGGTGAGAGATGAGTTGTCATAGGAAAAGAGTTTATGGGCTTGACGCAAAACAAGTTGTAATTAGCAAACTAGTGGTGCGTAACACAACTGGCTAAAAAAAAGGCTTAGACAACCGCTGAAGCCTTTTTTATTTTAAACTTTAAGACACTAGACCCTTTTATTTTTTATGCAGGTTTTTTAAAAGATGGACCTAACTTTCTTAGAATTAAATAAAAAAAATTCTTCTTTTTTCCAAATGAAAACATATTTTTATTATTATTGCAATTATTTACATTTATTATTTTTTTCATTTTTTATTTTATTTAACCCAATACTATTATTATTGTTTTTTTTATTTTATTTAACTTTTTAAAAAAAAGCTATTTTATCTTTTTCAACAAAAATACAAGAAAACTAAATTATTATTATTATTATTATTTTCTAAAAAACATAAATATTTTACTAAAATAATGAAAAGGTGAGAATTTAAAGCATATTTTATTAATATAAAAATAGAAGATTATAAAATTCAAACTTAAATTCTAAACATTGAAAAAATGTATTTTTATTACTTTTTCCTTTATTTTTTTATTTTTTATTATATACATTTTTTTAATTGTATTTACCGAGACGAAATTGGGTGTTGATAGCTGCTCCTCTTTACTTGGCTTTTACCGGATAATTTGGAAACTGAGATTTTCACATTTTTAAATTAAAAGGTAAGTAAAAGACAAAAACACTAATTTCGTTCGGTTGGAGAACAGAACTGTTGCAACTAGGATTGCGATGGGGACGACGAATCTGAAAAAGAAATAAATTTTTTGAAAAATTAGAAAAGGAGTCGCCACTATAGTTTTTATGAAAAACTATGGAAAGACCGAGAAACGAGGATAAGGCTAGTTTGTGAAAACCGAATCTAGGTCCGGGAGTCGGTTACGTGTGGGGAAGGTATTAGCACCCCTACAACGTCCGTCTTAAGATGATAATTTTAATTAAACAAGTAAACTGAGTGTGTGTTTGAAAGTGTTTATTTTTCCCATAAAAAAGAAACAGAAATGCAAATCCAAACAAAGAAGATATTTTTTTATTTCGGGACCTGACAAGGGTTTGACCTTACTCCTAAGTATTTCCGTCAGAGATAGAAAATCATGATTACGTAGTTCTTTAGGAAAATTTGTTTGTTGGATTGATATTTTTAATTTTTGAAATTTCACATTTGTTTTTTATTATAAGAAATATTTTTTAAATTTTTGAAACTTTGTAATTTGTTATTTTTTTCTTAATATTTATTTTTAAGTTTTTATATTAAATATCACGTGAAGCGTGTGATCATTTAATATTATAAAAAAAATTAGAATTAAAATATGGACACGGGACTATGCGTGCGGTCATAGGCATCCGAATTTTATTTTATTGAAAACTAGAAAAAGAATTTATAAAAAAAATAAAACAAATAAATTGCCATATTTTTTCGATAAATGGACAAAGTCATGTGAAAGGACATTATGGTTTTTTTCAAAGTGGAAGTGTGGTCCATATATTTAAATAACTTTTAAAAAGAAGGTTACTCACATTTGCATGCCAACTTTATATTGGAACGTAAAAGTGAATGGAAATGAGATATTGTCAAGGATTAAAGTGAAATGGGACCCACATGTGCATGGTATCTCGAAACGTGAAGGGGAATGGGATTTTTGCAATTCTTTAAAAAGCATGGCCCCGCACAAATTTGAAAGGTGAATGTGAATAAATTTGACAACTATAAAGTAAGAGTGGGACGCACAATTTGCATGCAAGGTTGAAACGTGAATGGGAATAGAATTTTGACAAAATGAGACTGTGGCCCACATGTATTTAAATGTTCCAATGGAATAAAAAAAAAAAAAACGTGTTCACCGTACCAAGCATGCAACTCTTCACATAACAAATTAAATGGGGACCACGTATGGTTAATGGATAACCATTCACAATACAACCATTCTCTCTTCATGGATAGCCCCGTGGGTCACCACCTTTTTTTTAACCCCGTGGCAATTTCCCATGCATCTCCAAAGAATAAATTTAAACTACCAACCACAATCACCACCTTGACGTCAAGGCGAGAAGCTATGGCAATTGGTTGGGGAGTTGCATGTTGACGCGGATGGCAAGGTAAGAGTGTGGCAAAATCATGGTGGGAAAGGGTTGAGACGGTGATGACGACTAGAGTGGAGGCGGTGGTGGTGGTGAGGTATTGTGGTGTTTTGTGAATTGTAACTTCTTGGCCATGGCAGGACTTGGTTTATGGGGTGCACAAGGGAAAAGGGTTTCGTCGGCGGTAGGTTGACTGTGATTGTGATGGTGTTTGGAGGGTTGAGTGGAGTGGGTCTCGTGGGTGAGGGTTTGGCGGTGGTTGTGCTGGTGTTTGAAGGTTTGAGTGCCTGCTGTGAAGGTGCGCAGGGGTGTTTCATGGTGATTTTGTGGAGGCGCATGGGAGGGGTGCAGTGGGGCACATGGTGGTGGTGTATGACGGTGGTTGTAGGTACTGTTTGAAAAAGTTATATACGTATATGGTGGAGGTGCACTGATCAAAATAAAAATTAAAATAATTTCTCACTCTTATATTTTTTAATTATTTGATATTATAATTATTAAATTTAATAATTAATAAAAAAAATTATTATTATATAATAATAATTAATAAATAATTTTTAATTATTTAGTACTCTGTTTATTATTTTAATAATTAAAAAAATTAATAATAATAATTAATAAAATTATAATAAAAAAATTAAGACATACAAATTTATTTTAAATTAAAACAAAATAATCTAATAAAACTAATTCATATGAATTTAATAATAATAATTATTATTTTTAAATTAAAATAAAATAATATAATAATAATAATTAATAATAAGTGAATTCAATAATAATAATTATTTTTTAAATTAAATTTATATGAAATTATTCTTATTATTATTATTTAAATTATATTCATATGAATTTAATTAAAATAATAATAATTATTATTATTATTATCATTATGTTATTTTATTTTAATTTAAAATAAATTTGTATTTTTAATATTTATGTTATAGTTTTATTAATTATTATTATATAATAATAATGATAATTATTATTATTATTTATTTTGTTAATTGTTAAACTTAAGAATCATAGTATCAAATAATTAAAAAATGATTAAAGAGAGAGAAGTAATTTTAATTAATGTTATTAATTGAAATCGTCAGTATGTCATTTTTATTTTTATCAGTTTGAAATTATGTTTATCTAGCTGGCAGAATTTATCCATTTTGGTAAATAAATTTTTTTTATTCATTTTAAAAATTAATATTAAAAAGTACATAAAAATGGGAAAAAAAACCGTATGGTGGAAGTAGTAGTGAGGTTTTGTGGAGGCGCATGGAGGCACGGTGGAGGTGCATTTTTGATGGGGTTCGGTGGTGCATGGTGGTTGGAGGTGCGTTTTGATGGGATTCGGTGGTGCATAGTGGTTGGAGGTGTGACTGTTGTGGAGGTAGAGATGGAGTATAGTGGTGGTTTTATGGTGGTTGGAGGTGCATTTTTGATGGGGATAGGTGGTGCATGGTGGTTGGAGGTGCGTTTTGATAGGATTCGGTGGTGCATGGCGGTTGTGTAGCTGGTGCAGGTGTTCGGTGGTGTTGGCTGGTGGAAGTGTTTTGGCTTGAGGTAGGGCTGTTGTGGAGGGTTTGATGGGTGTTTGCATGGTGATCTACCTTGGTGGCTTTGCGGAGGTGCACGAAGGCACGGTGGGGCACATGGTGGTGGTTTCGTGGTTGCTGACTAGAGGGACATGGTGGAGGTACTTGTGATTGGTGGTTAGAGGGGCATGGTGGAGATCTAAACCTAGATAAAGTCCTTGACGTTTAACCTTTAGTAATGAAGTGGAAGTGTGTGACCTAAGTGGGACTTTGATGAGTGGCAGTGAAGTGGTTTTGGCTTGGAGGTGGGACAGGGTGGAGGTACGACGGAGTTGTGATGGGGCTGCTTGGTGTGAGGATGTAGCGGAGTTGTGGTAGGAGGTGCTTGGAGGTACGGCGGGGTTGTGGTGGGGTTGCTTGGTATGGTGAGAAGTGTGCGTTGGTGAAGCAGGAGTAAAGGCATGAGGCTTTTTGAAGGCACGAAAAGAACGAGAGAGTGGGAACAGTTTGGTGGCTACAAGGATTGGAGGAAAACATGGCTTGAGTGGAGCGCTTTGGAGGGGAGAACATATGGAGAGAGTGAGTGGGTGAAGGTTGTTTTTTTAAATTTTTTGCATTGGGTGGATATGTTTGCTTACCTTGTGTTATCATTATTACATTATTTCTTTAAAACATAACGTGTAATATAAACGTCATCAAAACCAAAGAAGAAACCAAAAAAAAAGAAATGAACAGAACTAAGCAGTCATGTGACCACGAAAAACTTATCTTTCTCCAAAACCTTTCTTCTTCTCTGCTCTTTTTCTCTATCTCTCCCTCTTTACTTTCTAATTCTCCTCGTGTTACTCGCTCCACACCCTCTCATATAGCCTCCTCCCCCTTCTCTCTCAGTGGTCTTTTCTCCCACGAATGACCACCCTTTTGTGAGTGATTTTTCTCCTTTTTTTCTTAAAGAAAACTAAGCAATCCCTCTATAATTTGAAATGCATAATGTTCGTGATAGCAAAAGGGAGTTGCATGAAAATGTTGTGTTGCTAGTACTAGAGCAGTGTTTGTAGAGGGTCAAAGTTACCATTTATTTTGTCTCTAGGCACATGGTGTATAAGCAACCCCAAAACATGCCAATTTTTTAGAATACAACTTTTTCCTTTTTTTTTGTTTGACACGAAATTGGATAAAAAGCTAGGACCCACTTTTATATTTGCAGAGAAAGAAGCTTTGAATCAATTTTTTTCTACTAATTAATTTTTGAATTAAATTTTTTTTATGACAATTGTAAAAAAAAACAAATTATGTTGTTATTTTGTATTATTTTGAAAATAAGAGAGGACAACAAAATTCAAAATTGATTAAAAGTTTATTTTTTTAAAATTTTTCTAAAAAAAAGTTAATTAGAAATTTTTTATTTTTGGAAATAAATTTTATTTATCCTGATGAAATTGGGTGTTGACAAGAACAATTACGATAGATGAGAATTTGTTTTTCTTTTCATCTTTTTTGGAATGACTTTGACTTTGCTTCTACAGGGAATCAAGTGCCAAGAATACAAATAAAAGAAATGACCAAGATTTTGCTTCTACTAGGAACGAAGCGTTGGAATAGAATAAAATAATGGTAAACATTTTGCTTCTACAGGGAATCAAGTACCAAAATGCGAATAAAAGAAAATGGTGGCCAACATTTTGCTTCTACAGGAAATCAAGTGCCAAATAAAATAAAAGAATGGTCAAAACTTTGCTTCTGCAGTGAATCAAGTACCAAAATACAAATAAAAGAACGACCAAGATTTTGCTTATGTAGGAAATCAAGTGTCGGAATGAAACAAAAGAATGGTCAAGATTTTGCTTCTACAGGGAATCAAGTACCAAAATAAAAATAAAACAACAACCAAGATTTTGCTTCTGCAGGGAATCAAGTGTCAGGATAAAATAAAAGGATGGCCAAGATTTTGCTTCTGAAGGAAATCAAGTACCACAATAAAAATTGCAAAAGAATTTTTCCAATAATTTTTCTAAAACTTTTAATGGATTTTCTTTCAAGGTATGTTTTCTCCAATTATTTTCCCAATTTTTCAATGATTTTTTCAAAAACTATTTTTAAGCAATTTTTCCAATAAAATTTAAAAAATATTTTATCTAATAATTTTTCAAGAAATTTTGCAACCAATTTTTTCAAACATTATTTTTTTAATGATCTCCACTGATAATGTATGTACAAATTTCCTTAAAAGAGAATGTATGCATGAAAACATGTTTCTTTTTTTTTTCTTTTTTCAATTATGTACAAATTTTATTTTTCAAAAAGAACGTATGTACGAAATATGTTTTTTTCGGAAAAGAATGTATGTACAAATTTCCTTAAATGAGAATGTATGCATGAAAATGTGTTTCTTTATTTTTTTCCAATATATGTACAAATGTTTATTTTTTTTCAAAATGAATGTATATACAAAATATGTTTTTTTGAAAAAAAATATTTGTACAATTTTATTTCTCAAAATTTTCCAATAATGACAATGCATGTACATATGATTTTTTTAAAGAAATTTCCAAATTTTCAAAGGAGAATGTATTTACAAAAGGTGTTTATTTTCCTTTTCAAAAATTTCAATGTGTAGGTGAAATCCTTTTTTTGAATTTTTCTCTTTTTTGTATTTATGAAAATGTATTTATGAATGCATGAAATCCTTTTTTTTTTTCTTTTTCTCTTTTTTTTAATGAGAATGTATGAAATTCCATTTTTGAAAATGTATGAATGAATGCCATGAGACTAAATTTTTTTTATTATTGTTTGATATCACATTTTTACAATAAATGCATAAGTGCAGTGAGAGTGCGTGAATATATGCATAAAATTTTATTTGAGAATTATTATAAAGATGCATAAATGAATGCATGATGAAAATGCATGTATGAAATGCATATTACACTTTTGTTTATTGAATGCATGATGCATATATGAAGTATATTTTTTATTAAATGGATGATAATGTGAAAATGAATTCTATAATTTTATTTTTATTTTTTGTTTGTTTGAATAAGATTTTGAAAATGCATAAATCCATGAGGCTATGAGGATGCACGGATGAATACATTGACTCTATTTGAAACTGCTTTTTTTATGAGAATGCATTTATGCTATCTACATGAGAGTACATGAATGGTGCATGAAACTTTAGATGACAATGGATTCTATGAGATACAAATAGATATATGAAGTCCTAGGTGAATGTATGAATGAATGGATGAATCCCCTCTTTTTTATGATTTTAAAAAAAAAAAAATATATGCAATTGTGGATGGTAATGTATCCATAAATGGATGCAACCCTTTTTCGTATTATTTTTTATTCCTAAAAATATGAATGTATGAATGATACTCTACTTAAAATTTTTTTATTATTTTTTTTTTGTTTTGCAATATCATGAGAATATATGGATCAATGAAATTCTAGACTGCTAAATGGGATTTAAAAACATATCGTGGAAAAGGTGATATTAAGTTTTTTTTTTAGAAAAATATAATTCCTTAATCAAACCTCTTTACATTGGCAATTGATGCTTATGACTCCCATATTTACAACTATAATTCAAAAATAGCAAGGGGACCACGAAGTTGCAAGAATTCTCCCTTAGTGTTCTAATTATGGTTGAACCTTATGGAATTTATGTTCTAAGCCCGTATATGCGCTTATAAATGAGGGTTTATGCTAATTTCCTATTAAAGGTCACTAGAGCTATGTCTTACTCTACCCCACAACCATAGCAGTCAGTAATGACATATTTATGGATATGTGAATAAAGTGAATAAAGTCTACTTGGAGTTATCACAACGACCAGAAAAGGAAGTGCTTGATTTCGGGGTCTGTTACACAACTCTTTTATTTCTAAGCTTCATAGACCCAGGTATAGGACCCTGCTCATGATATGTAAAAGTGTATGTGTTTGTGAAGGGAGAAATATGCATACCCAACCCCCACCTACAAAACAACTAAAAAATTCCTAGGCAAAATATATATAGCATGTCGTCTATCCTATGGTTCAATATTCCAACAATACAAAAACATACAGACAAATAAACAATAAACAATATATATATATATATATATATATATATATATATATATATATATATATATAAAAGAATGATAATCCTTATATACAAAACATAAATACAGAGAAATATTATTTACACAAATAAAAAGGGAAAGATAAACATTAGAAAACCATACAAATTTTTCTCATTTAATTAAATTGGCCTGACTCTCAAAATGTCCACAGTGGAGTCGCCATCTGTCGCATTCGGGACCGCGACAGGGAGGACGACGATCAAATAAATAATATTATTATTAATAAAAATATATTAAATTAGAGATGTAATCGTCACCATAGTTTATTATGGAAAACTACAGAAAAAAATAGTCTACGAACCAAATCTAGGATTCGGGAGTCGACTATGTCTGAGGAAGATATTAGCACCCCACAACACCCGTCATAAGACGGTACCTTTAATCAAATAATTAAAATGAGTGTGGTTTTACAAAATGTAATTCTTTTCCAAAATAATAACAATAATAATGCAATTAAAGACAACTAAAAAATGTAAATAAATAAAAAAGAAACAACAAAGATGCAATTAAAGTGAAAAAATGTAAATAAAATAAATAAACAAAGATATTTTAAAGATGCATTTAAAGGTACATAAAAAGAAAACAAATAAAAGCAAAAAACAACAAATAAAGACAAAGAAAATATTTTTTCTATTTTTGGGCGCGACAAGGATTGACCTGGGTTCTACGTATTTCCATAATGGAAAATCAGAGTTCACGTAGTTCTAATTTAAAATTGTTTGATATGGTATTGGTATTTTTGAATTTTTGAATTTTATATTTTTTTCATTAATAAAATGTTTTATATTATTTATATTATTTTTCTACATATTTTATTTTTATTTTTCTTTAAATTTTAAATTTTTTATTTTAAAAATTGACACAAACGATAGTTTGAATATCTAAATAAAATAATGAAACCTCTTTTAATTAAATTATATTAAAATAAAGCTAAAAAATATTTATAGCTATAAAAAAATAAAAAAATTCTAATGGATTTTGTCTGGGTTCAAATTGGTATTTGTTTGGCTTATAATGAGTGCTTTGTGGGCCAAGGATGTGCATGAGGCAACAACCCACCATTTTCAAATACAACTTAGAATGAGGATATGCTTAAGGCAACAACCGTTATCATTAAATATAATTCATGTTCAATTTCAATATTAATACATTACTCAATATTGCAATTATTACAAATCAAAAACACAAAATCACATAGCAATCACAAGGCAAGAAAGGATACAAAACATAATGCAAACCCTACAAAAGAGCAAAAGACATACCAGCTGAAGACTACCACTTTTTTCTTAATCTTTCTCCGATCTCGCAATTATCCTTTGTTTGTATCTTTGAATTCTTCCTCTGGTGGGAGTAGAGAAGAGTGGGTATAGTGAGAAAAATGCAGTTCTCAATTTCAAGTGGTTATTATGAGAGGACAATGTAATGGAAGAAGTGATTAATAGTGAAGATGAATAAATCTCAATCTTTGATCACCTAAAGATCCATTCTTTCTAATCTTTCTCTGAACTTGCAATTGTTCTTTGTTTGTATATTTTTTTTTGTGTAAACTAAACGTATAAAGTTGTGTCGGGGGTGAACAAAAACCCCAGTTGTCTTGCTATGAGCATGTATATATGCTTGAAAAATAAAATTTGAAGCATAATTATTAATCTGCAATCCCCATTCTAATGATATAAATTATTTTCCTTTTAGACTCCTAATTTTCTTTCTTCGACAAATTTTAATTAATGCTCCTTATAAAGAAAAATTGGAAAATTAATTTTATTAATCAGAATTATTTGTAATTAAGCAAAATAGTTACATCATTGACAACTTCCTTTTTCCAATTTCATTTAATTCAAACTTTAAAATAATTCCATAATCAAAATTTAATTCAAATTTCAAATTAATTCCACAATCAAATTCAATTAATTTTCAATCAAACGAAATTCCCTTAATTTTTAATTAATTTGTGTACCTAGGTCATTAAATTAAATAATATGAATGTGTCTTCTAAAAATAGAACAGGTAGTATGAGACTAAGCCCAAACGTTTGGTGAGAGCTGAGTGGTCATAGGAAGAGAGTTTATGTGCTTGACCGAAAACAAATTGTAATTAGCATACTAGGAGTATGTAACACAACTGGGTCAAATATGGCTTAGACAATCGCTGAAGCCTTTTTTATTTAAAACTTTAAGAGATTAGGTCCTTTTATTTTTTATTTATTTTTTATGCTGGTCCTTTAAAAGATGGACCTAACTTTCTTAAAATTAAATAAAATAAATTTTTCTCTTCTTTTTTCCAAATGAAAACATATTTTTATTATTATTACAATTATTTACATTTATTGTTATTTTTTATTTAACACAATATTATTATTTATTTTTTATTTTATTTTATTTTTTAACCAAATATATTTTCTCTTTTTTCAACAAAAATAAAAGAAAACTAAACTTTTATTATTATTATTATTATTATTATTATTATTATTATTATTTTCTAAAAAGCAAAGAAATATTTTACTGAAATAATGAAAAAGGTGAGAATTTAAATCATATTTTATTATTACAAAAATAGAAGATTATAAAATTCAAACTTAAATTGTAAACATTGAAAAAAATGTATTTTTATTATTTTTTCCTTTATTTTTTATTATTATTATTTTTTTATTATATACTTTTTTTAATTTTATTTGTACAGACGAAATTGGGTGTTGACAAGTTGCATGGGTCCACTGTGTTTTCTAAAATGGATCTAAAAAGCAGATATCACTAACTTAGAATCAAAGAGGGTGATGAGTGGAAAATCGCTTTCAAGACCAAATTTGGACTATACGAGTGGTTGGTGATGCCTTTTGGGCTCACTAATGCACCTAACACTTTTATGAGGCTTATGAATCATGTCCTTAGGGATTGTATAGGAAAATTTGTTGTAGTCTATTTTAATGACATTCTTGTATATAGTACTAGTGTAGAGTCTCATATACATCATCTTAGGGAAGTTTTGTTAGTTCTTAGGAAAAACCAACTTTTTGCAAATGTAGATAAATGCAACTTTTGTGTTAATAGTGTTGTCTTTCTAGGTTTCATTGTTAGTTCTTAGGAAAAACTAACTTTTTGCAAATGTAGATTACCCTTCAATATAGCCCTCAACATAGTGGATAGAGTTCTTGTTCACTCTTTGAATCAATTCTGGACAATAAATTAGTTTGTGCGAGACTATAATCCTTTCCATTGTTCAAAATAAAACATTTACATCCAAAAACATTTAGATGAGATATATTGGGCTTTCTACCTTTAAACAGCTTATAGGGGGTCTTCTTCAAGATCGGTCTTATGAGTGCCCTATTGAGAATGTAGCAAGTTATAGTCACAGCATCTGCCCAAAAGTATTTTGGCAAATCAGTTTCATTCAAGAGAATCCTTGATAGTTCCTGCAAGGATCAGTTCTTCCTCTCAACTACTCCATTTTGTTGTGGAGTTCTTGGTGCTGAAAAGTTGTGCTTGATTCCGAATTTGCCACAGAATATGTTAAACTTCTCATTCTGGAACTCTCCCCCATGATCTTACTTAATGGATGAAATACCACAATTCTTCTCATTTTGGTTAACTCTGGCAAATCTCTTAAAAGCATGATAGGCTTCATCATCGGTAGCAATGAATACAGTCCATGTAAAACAAGATATAATCATCTACTACTACAAGACCATAGTACTTACCTCCTAGGTTCATAGTTCTTAAGGGACCAAACAAATCTATGTGAAGTAGCTCAAGAGGTCTATAGAAACCACATTTAATTGTTTGAAAGAACTTTTAGTTTGTTTGCCTTTTTTGCATGCTTCACACAATCTGTCCCTTTCAAACTTGAGCTTAGGCACGCCAATTACTAGCTCTTTTAATGCAAGTCTATTGAGATGATATATATGAATATGAGCTAAACGCCTATGCCATAACCAGGTCTCATCATTCCTAGATAGCAAGCAGTTCATACTAGACATAATGCAAGAGATATTGAGCATGTATACAATATTTACCTCTTTACCTACAAACGCTGTCTCATCAATTTTTGAATATGGTATTAGACAAAGTTTGGCTCAAATGTGATCTTGTAGCCTTTGTCACACAGTTGGCTTATACTTAGTAGATTGTGCTTCAAACCATCCACTAGAAGCACATCTTTAATGATCACATCATCATCTCCTCCAACGTCACCAACGCCAAGTATTGTACCTCGGTTGTTATCTCCATAGGTGACAAAACCATCAGGTTTCCACTTCGGATTAATCAATTGTGAAGCATCTCCAATCACGTGTTTAGAGCATCCATTGTCTAAATACCACAATTGCTTTTTGGATGCCAAACAACCCTGTAAAATAGATTAAGTTTGAGGTATTGGTACCCTATTAAACTTGGGTCCACAAGTGTTAGTGATGCTTTTAGGCACTCACCTAACCAACCCCTTTGGTACATCAAATTTCCTAACTTTACAATTCCTAATAGAATGACCTTTTCTCAAACAATAAAAGCAAGTCATGAAGGGTGAAAACTGTTGCTCATTAGTTTTAAAGAAACTGCTGAACTTCTTTTTCTTTCCTTGAAAACCACATTGATACCCAATGTCAGCCTTTTCAAAAAGACAGTTTTGAGAACCTAGAATTGCATTGAGGTTTGCAATTCCTATGGAAAGTTTAGATGCAATAGTAATCAAATAGTTAACTTTTTTTTTGAAGAGCCTCACAGTTTTCACAATTAATTGGGTTGCTAGAATCAAAGTCATTGGAAGCTTTGTAAATTATTCCAAGATGATCAAAATCAGTTTTCAATTTTTGAAAGCTCATCTTCCAGCTCTTTGACTCTACCTTCCCGCCAATTGCTTAACCCTTTGAATTTATTGTTGGATAAAGCTAATTTTTTTACTTCTTCATGGGTTTCTAAGAAAGCCTGAAGAAGTGAACTGCAATTTTCACTATTGAAAGAGGTGTTGGAATTCATACTACTCACCTCAGAATTCTCTCCAACCATATGGCACAAATTTGCTTCAACATCCTCTTGTGAAGAGTTGTTGGAAGAAGTAGCATTGTCTTCCCAAGCCATATACGTTTTTCTGCCTTTTCCAACTTTGTTGCTTTTCTTCTCATATGCCTTTTCTTTGTTTACAAGACTTGGACAGTCCACTTTCATGTGTCCCTGTTTACCAAATCCAAAATAGGTAAATTTAGTAGAATTAGTATCAGGTTTCTTGTTGTACCTTTTACTTTGCTGATTCTTCATTTTGCCTTTCATCTTGATAAAATTCTGGAATCTCCTTGTTAAGAGATTGAGATTCTCTGTATCACTACACTCATCAGGGCTTTCCTCACTGGATTCAACATCTGCAATTTGTCTTGAGTGTTAGACTCCTTGACTTCTTCTCGACAGTCTCCATTTCTTTCAGCTTAGTTATCTCAAACTCATTCTCTCTCAATTTACCAAAGAGTGTTGCAGTAGTGAGTGTTGTCAAAGCTCTAGTCTCTAATATAGTCGTCACTTTGGGCTGCCAGCTCCCATTCAGGCACTTTAGAATCTTGATGTTCAACTCTTCCTTGTCAAACTGCTTTCCCAGTCCAATCAAGTGGTTGATAATGTGAGTGAACCGTTTCTGCACATCAGCAATGGTCTCCCCTTGCTTTATCCTAAACAACTCGTACTCCTGGATCAATTCTCTTTACATCAGTAGTTCTTTCATGTGTGACCTCAAGTATGTCCCACATCTCTTTAGCCGAGCTACACTGAGATACTCTGAAAAATTCATCTTCACAACACAATCATATTGCACTCTCTTATTCTCAGCCTCAGACAATTCATCATAAGATTTCTCAACAGACACACCATTCACAACAGACATAGGAATATAAGGACCATTTACTATAGCATTCCAAATACCACGATCAATGGATTCAATGAAGATTTTCATTTTAACTTTCCAAAACTGGTTGTTCACCCCAGAAAACATAGGTGGCCTGTGTATAGAGGCTCCCTCAACAAAAGGTAGTTTACTCTCAGCCATGGATCCAAAAACTTGACTAGGATTCAAGTCCTAGCTCTGATGCCAACTGAAAAACAAGTTTAGGCTAAGTTCAAAGGGGGTGAATTGAACTTTCAAAAATTTTTGCAAAAATGGAAAGTATTAAATGTTGAATGAAAGTTCTTTATTGAAACTACTGATTAATGTTATTAAAAAGTGCACAACAAAAGATCAATAAATTCCAGATCAGAATTAATCAATTGAAACACTATACAAAACAGATAATCAACAAGAAACAGTTTACTGAAACATAGTGACAATACTGCACACACTCAAAATAGTTCAGGAATATTCAAATCATAGCTAGAGCCAATAAACAGTAGAACCAGCTAATTGAAATTATAGTGAGTATTAAATCAGCAAGAACAAATATAAAACATCAGAAGAAAAAGCGAAAGTAATTAGTTGAGTGAAAATGTATTTCAGAATTGCCCAGAAACAATCAGATAAACAATATTGATAGTAAACTAAATATCAATCACACAGCAAGATAGTCCAAATTAATAGTAAGAACTAGAACCAAGAACTGATTCAAGAAAACGGGTTTCCAAAAGAAAATAAACTTAATCAATTATACAGTAATCACAGTTAACAAGAAACACTCAAATAGAAACAAGAACTGATATAGTCAATTACAGAGATGTAAAAACAATTTTAGAGAACACAATATAACACCAACAAAATGAACTATCAATTACACGTGATGATCAATTAATTGAGCGAGTGATAGAATATATGATAAAACATTCAAGAAGAGAGAAAGAGAGATCAAGAACACCAAGATTTATATTGGTTCACCCTTCCTCAAGGGCTATGTCCAGTCCTTTGCCAACTAGCAAAGAGTTTCCACTAAAATATCAACAAGATCAGTTCACAACAATACAAACACCTTGCTCCCAGCAGCAAACAACCTGTTGCACCCCACAACAGTCCAAAACAATGCAGTAACCTACTGCACAAACCCAATTACAAACCCTATGCAATATGGGTAACCAAATCGCTTATAGTATAAGAAAATTCAAATCAGAATGAACACAGAAGTGCTTCTACACAAAATAGATTACAAAAAAGAATTAAGAACGGTGTAGAAGACTTAGCTTTGGTTTAGAACCATTATTGCACGAAACCCACTCAATGCAAGGCTCCAAGATTAAAATTCTTGAGGTTTTTCTTCAAGAAAATCGAATGTAGCAAGTTCTCAAGGTATGCACATGTTTTCTCTCTTAGGAAATCAGAAGTGATTCCTCAAGATGTCATAGATACTTATGAAAACACGTGCTCCCCCTTATATAAGAAAATTGGTCTTTTAAAACTGTCAAAAACTCAATCGATTGTATCAATCATTCTATCGATTGATTTTTCTGCGACTTAGAAGAAAATCCACTAAGTTGATTTCTAAAAAACAATTTATTGATTTACTCTTTAAAAAAATGTTTTTTAAAATCTGTTTAACCTCATTTTAGAACCACTTAATAATTTTTTAACCAAAATAAATTTTGGAGCTTACTTTGAATGAAATTTCATGCAAATCATGACTTTATACCAAAACCACACTCACACACACACTCCACCTAAGTTCTAGACCAAAACACCATCAAGCTCCATGATGGCTTCAAGCAATTCACTTTGCAAGCTTTGATCCTTGTAGACTTCATCGTATTGTTGGCTTCATCAAATCACTTAGCAAGCCTTGGTGCTAACAATGCTTTCTTGTCCTCTTCACATCACTGGATCCTTCATGAGTCACCTCCAAGATGTCCCACATTTCCTTTGCTAAAGAACATTGAGAGGCCCTAAAAAATTCATCTAAATTCAAAGCTGAAGTTATAGTATTCTTAGCCATACAATCAAATTGAGCTTTCTTGCTCTCAGAATCACTCCATTCAAACGAAGGCTTATCAACAGTTTGACCATCAATCACATTTTTAGGCACATAAGGACCAGTCACAATTTCTTGCCATACACCACGATCAAGAGATTCAATGAAAATTTTCATTATGATTTTTGAAAGGGGATAATTGTCCCTACTAAATAAAGGAGTCCTGTTTATAGAAGAACCCTTTGTAAAAGGTTGTTTTCCCTCAGCCATAGGATCAAAACTTGAATAACTTTCAAGACTTAGCTTTGATACCAATTGAAAATACTCTTAAGCTGAGTTTAAGACGGGGTGAATTGCACTTTACAAAAAAATTGAATTTAGAATGGTAGGAAAACGTTTTAAGCCAAATGAAAGTTTTCAAGAATCTCAATAATCAATGATTTAAGGTGCAGTAAAGAAAATCAATCAATTTAATCATGAATAAATCAATTTAAAATTTGACAGTTTCAAGAAAAATAGTTTTTAAAACAAAGAGATCTAGAACAGACAATGTAGAACCAAAGCACAATTATAGAATTAAGCAATGTTCAACTCAATTAATTAGAATACGTAAAACAAAAATTCAATTGAAGATCCATATGCTGAAACCTTGTTGCATAGAACTCGTGATGATTCCTCTGTTCTATAGTGAGATTATCCAACTTTCCTATAAGCATCTGCTCAAGTCGTCAAAGTGGTTCACCCTTATCCATCTGGTTAGTCGTTTTACATTGGCAACTCCAACACTTGTTCCAAAATCTTCTTCTTCTTCAACATTTTTCTCCGTAGTGGCAATACGTTTGTTTGCTTGGCTAACAAAGTGATCGTCATCAATCTTCTTCAACCCAATCTGAAGACAAATTGAAGCAGTTATCTCCTTATGTGGCTTTACCATTTTCGTTAGTTCCTCATGAAGTTCAACACTGAAATGCTCGATCAGTTTAGAAACGAGAACAACATAAGGAATCTTCTACTCTGCTAGCTTTTTGGATTTAATCATATGTTCCTTTATAACGTGTACCTAGTTGACCTCCATCTTGTTAATAATGCAATGCATGAGGATTAAATCCTCCTCAGTGAGAATTGCATGGTTGTGCCCTCGAGTGTTATGAGCGAGATGATGATAAAGGCTATGATTTTGCGATTCATAGCTAACTCGCCAACATGGAAGTCTCTCATGGCAGCAGTTGGATTTCTCAGACAACTCTTGAAGAACTCACCTTATTGAAGTTCTCCATTGTAGTAGTATTCCCTTTCCCCACCTTCATACCAGTGGGTTTGATCCCAACCACTATTTTCTAAAAGGTGTGATATCCATGTCGACCTCTTTCACGTGTAACTTCATTTTGTCTTCGTTGATCTTCATATTAGTGAAGAACACCTTCACTAGGTTTAGGTAGAAGTTCCCAGTCAGATTGAAGAACTTCTCCAGCTTCTGGTGCTTGAGCAACTTTCGCACCTCCAACAATTTTTCCTCCTTCAGCCATGCCATTCTCAAAAACTTTAGAGCATTGATGATTTTTCTGCTATACTCCAATAAGTAGGTATCAATCTGACCAAATTCAATAGCAAACTAGTTCTCCAGGTGGCTTGTGTCATTGTGAAACCTTCTTGAACTAACAGTCTATTTGACTCTTTCTGGGTTGCTTGAGGAGGCCATAGCAGTGGATGAGTGGTTTCTGGTAGGGCTTTGAGAGTATTCGTATAACTTATATAATGCAGTGTAGAATGTATGCATGATGGTTGATATATTTATAAATACAATCCAGTTTACACAGATTTGATTGCATTCATTTGGGAATTAATTAATTGCACCAAACAAAGTAATTCTAGCTTAAGTTATGCACTCTTGCATTTATATGAGACAAGACACACTTAATTAGGGTAATATGTTGATGCAATTCCTTTTTGAGTCAATGCCTTTTTTACTTCAAATCAATTTGAGCCATGTGGCATTGTGTGGCTCAATGAGGGTAGCTGTGAGTAGTTAAGTATAAAATCCCTCATTCAAATTAATTTGCATGCTCAAGTACAAACATATTTTGAATGCTCAATTTTCACAATCACAGACACAGAATCTGTAGTAGTTATGATTCTGATTCTAAAGTAAATAAGCTAAAATCTTGAGTCAATAATTAATTCAAAAAATCAAACAATTTGTTTTCGAGGGCAATCGATTTATTTCAGTGTGCAGAAAATAAGCAATTGATTTGAATATGCGAATCAATCAATTTATATTTTTGACTGATTACACCATTTGACTGACTTATGCAAATGAGCAACTAGGAGATGTTTGAATGATCCAAAATCCCTAGTTCAGTTCTCAGATAATTAAATATATCTTTTACCAGTTGTTTAGTGAAGAAATCAACCAATTGTTTTTTAAATTCAACTAATTTAATTTTACAAACACCATTGTAACATGCTCTCTAATGAAATGATGTCTAATTTCAATATGTTTAGTTCTAGAATGCTACAAAGGATTCTTAGTAAGATTAATGGAACTGGTATTATCACAAAACAGAGGTACCTCTATGACTTTAAGACCAAAGTCACTAATTTGTTGCTTGAGGCATAAGATTTGTGAACAACAACTTCCAATAGCTATGTATTCTACTTTTGCACTAGACAGAAGTAGACAAGCTTGCTTCTTGTAGTGCCAAGAGAATAAGCTTCATCCAAGCAAGTGGCAGGTTCCACTGGTGCTTTTTCTATCCAGTTTGCATCTTGCAAAATCTTAATCAGAGAAGCCAACAACATTGAGTGCAACCCTATTGGGATACCACGGTCCAACATTCATGGTTCCTTTGAGATATTTGAGAATACTCTTTGCTTCATTGTAGTGTGAATCTTTGGGATTTGCTTGAAACCTTGCACAACCCCTTTGCAATTTTTCATGTCAAAGTGTTTGAACACGGGTGAATTGAACTTAACAAAATTTTTTAATTTAGAAAGCTAGGAAAACATTTTAAACCAAATGAAAGTTTTCAAGAATCTCAACAATCAATGATTTAAGATGCAGTACAGAAAATCAATCAATTTAAACACGAATAAATCAAATTAAAATTTGACAGTTTCAAGAAAAATTGTTTTTAAAATAAAGAGATCTAGAATAGGCAATGCAGAACCAAAACACAATTATAGAATTAAGCAATGTTCAATTCAATTAATCAGAATACATAAAATAAATTTCAATTGAACGATCAAAGCAAGGCAAATGACTGTATAGAGACACTCACAGAGAACACAATGAACAATTAGGCAGTTAGGCAATTTGAATGCTTTTACTACATAACCAATTTTGATTCTAGCACGCAGTTGAATTGAAAATCAGAACTCAATAGGTATAAACTCTAGATACAATTACGAGATCAAAGTGAAATTCAATATATGCTAACCAAAAATCATTTGCCAATTATGCAGAGAAACACATAGATCACAATACTATTCAAGATTGACAAAGTGATTACACATAAAGAATCAAATGTGAGTTAGGAAAAGAATATATCCAAATATTCAAAACTGCAATGCTATGTAAGCATAATAGAATAAATCTTTGAAAAGTCAAAATGAATTTGTGCAATTGATAAAAGCAGTTTGATAAAATCTGGAAAACCAAAATTGAAATTAGCACTTCAATCAAAACAATTTTCTAGTTTTAAGAATCTTTATACAAAAACAATTTGAACAATCAATTAGCAATTGGTTTTAAGCATGCAAAATCACAGAACCACAACATTGTGAATTCAGTATTGTAGAATTGAGTTAAAAGGCTACATCCAGTCTTTTTTACAACCCTAGAAAGAAAAATTTCACTATCAACACTCAATTGTACACCCTTACAATCAAGAACACCTTTTGCACCCTGCAAGATCACAAACACCACTAAATTCTTAAGCTAGCTTGCAGCCCTAAATATTCAAATTACACCAATGCTAAAACCTATAGCATCACCAATATCCAATTTGAATCAAAGATTACAATTATACAAATAAAAAAGACAACACTTGAATCACACAGGTTCAAGAATTGAGTTGCAGGAATTCCTTGATTTTCAATGAAGAAGAGCCTGCGCAAAGCTTTGAAGAACACTAATGGCACAACAAAGATTCAAGACTTTCAATTTCTTCAAGAACAATTCTTTGATCTTTGGAAAACCAAACAACTTTGTTTTTCTCAGTCAATATTCCTCTTATTCGCAGTCTGAAAGCCCATTTATTTAACATATAAAAACACCTAAACTATTTTTGAAAAAAAAGTTAACACAGTTATGGTTCAATGAACGAATGAATCGATTTCATGAAAGTGGATTTATTTTCTATTAAAAACTGAATTTTCAAATGATTTTTCTCAAAAACATTTTTGCTCAAATTTATTACTTGGATTTTAAGTATGATTTAAGTGTGCCAAGGATTTTCTTCTTAGTTGTGCATAGGTTCACCTTCACCTTCAATCACACTTACTCACATCCACTCAGGCAATAACTAAGTCTTCATCTTCAGCTTCCATGCTTTGCTTTGCTTTTTATAATTGCTTGACTTCATCAAATATTGAATCTTGTGAGATTCTTAACATTCCATTCTTCATTTGTTTGATCTGTAGTCCCAAGAAGTAATTCACCTCACCCATCATGGACATTTCAAATTCTTCTTGAATAGCTGGAACAAATTCTTGGTAAAGTGGCTCATTAATTGATCCAAAAATTATATCATCAACATAAACTTGCACAAGAATGATTTCATTTTCAGCTCTTTTGATGAAGAGAGTCTTATCTAATTGACCTCTTTGATATCTCTTTGATAGTAGAAAATCACTTAGCCTTTCTACCTAAGTGCTCGCTTCAACCCATAAAAGAGCTTTCTTGAGCTTGTAGACTTGTCCAGATAGCTTATGGTCTTCAAAACCTGAGGTAGTGTCACATACACTTCCTCATTTATAAATCCAATTAAAAATGTAATTTTCACATCCATTTGAAGTAGTTTAAATCCACTCAAGCATGCATAGGCAAGTAATAACAACTTCAAGTCTAACAACATGAGCATATGTTTCAACTAATTGAATCTCATTAAATTGGCTACATTTGCTTTTATTAGGAGATGAAACAAATTACCTATATATACGTAATAATAATAACAATATTAAAAATGACAAATCGTCAATACCACATACTTGGAAACTATAATTCCAAAAGTACAAATATCTCATCGGTAGTCATTATCGCCTTTCACATTTATACTCATCTCTATTTTTCTGTTCCTTTTCCTATTTGGTTTCTACTAACGTAAGCCCTCATTTTTTCCCCACAATCCACATTGATGTGCTAGATCTCAATGACAACTGTAGTGTCCTAATTAATAAATACTAATACTAGCATCGTAGACAATGAACATGTACATGCAATTTTGAGAAAGTAATAGTACTTATGGAAGTTATAGTGGCAAGCACGATCACACTTAGACAGACAGAGAAGTTATCTCATTGTGGTATTTTATGTCACTTTAGTAAATGCCTGATTCATATATAGAGGGACACAAATTTAAGGCATTATGAAAGTTGCAAGTGAATATAGATGGAGCTGGAGATGGAAAACATAGAGTCTCAAGCTTCTTGCAAAGCAACAGTACAAGAGGAAGCACCAGACATCTTTGACAAGAGAAATCCTTCAGTTACTCTAAAGGTTTTGTGATTTTTGAAGAAGGGTTTATGTCTATGCATTGATTGGAATAAAAACACTCGTATGTTATCCTCATGATTAGAATCTATTTTCTGGAGTAAACAATTTTTCGAATATTTTGACGGAAAACTAGTTGTTAGTTCATAATCATGTTTCTCTATGACTTGTGTAAGCCAAAATAATGATATAGAAAATTATGATGTTTTTGCTCTCATTCCTATGCCTTTCTATATTTGTGCTTAACCTCTGAGCTTTTTAATATGGATGTATGCTGAAATATGTTATTACTTATTGCATGTAGTTCCACGATGTTATCTATAAAATTAAGACCAGAAAGTGGGGATTTCTGAAGAACACAATAGAAGAGAAAGTAGTTCTGAATGGAGTGACAGGCATGGTTCAACCTGGTGAAATTCTTGCCATGTTAGGTCCCTCTGGGAGTGGCAAGACAACTTTGCTAGCAGCATTGGGAGGCAAGCTTGGAGGGAAACTCTATGGAAGCATAACATATAATGGCAGAGCCTTGTCAAATGCAATGAAGAGGAACATAGGTTTTGTGACACAAGATGATGTTCTCTATCCCCACTTGACTGTGACTGAAACTCTAGTGTTCACAGCCCTTCTTAGATTGCCAAGCAGTTTATCAAAAATGGAGAAAATTGTGCATGCAAAAGCTGTGATGGCTCAACTTGGTTTAACCAAGTGCAAGGACAGCATCATCGGAGGCCCACTGCTGAGAGGTGTTTCTGGTGGGGAGAAAAAACGGGTTAGCATTGGTCAAGAAATGCTCATAAACCCAAGCTTGCTATTCCTGGATGAGCCAACCTCTGGCCTAGACTCAACAACAGCTCAAAGAATTGTCTCAATTTTGAGGGAGCTAGCAAATGGAGGGAAAACTGTTGTGATGACCATACATCAACCTTCAAGTAAGATTTACTGCATGTTTCACAGGGTGTTACTGCTTTCAGAAGGGAACGTACTGTATTATGGAAACGGGTCTGAAGCTGTGGAATATTTTACTAATATTGGATATGCCCCTACCATGGCGTTGAACCCGTCAGATTTTCTTTTGGATCTTGCAAATGGTAAGCTGTTTTCTATATTATTTTACGGCTTTTGAGGTTTTCCCATTTATAAACCTTTCTGCTCCATTATACTGCATGACAAAATTGCAAAATCTCAATTTTCTATTTGTACCTACAAATGTTTGGAAAAATTCACTGATTTTAACGTTTAACAATTGAGCAAATAAATCATTAGTCACTTCAATGCCCGATGTTTTATAATCCTTTACTAACTTTGGTCAAATCTCATTTACTTTAGTTATTTTTTCTTATAATAAGGAATAAAGTGAATGATTTTTACATTAAATTTTTATCTGGGCAAATATTTCTCGAAGAATTTACACAAGAATAAAATAAGAATATAAAATAAATTGAACTTCTTTATCAAAGTTTAATTTAACTTTATATTCCATCGTTTGGAAAAGTTGAAAGAGAGATGTGATTAAGTTGATTTTGACTTATTGTCAAAATTTGATTTTACCTTTTTATTTTCTTCTTTAATCAATATTTACAGTAAAATCATCTAATCCAACTTCAATGAAAATTTTAAAGAGTAATTTAGAATTTAAAACTAGAACTGAGAAATGAACTCTTCATACGCATTGAGTATATTAAATACTCATGCTGCAAGTATGTTAAAAAAGACAGAGCAATGGGAAAGAGTTATCTAGGCTTATATCCTCTTATTTATGTTTACTTAAAATAAAATACATAGTTTTACTTTCTTATTTGGCCACAATTAAACAAAAAATTGCAGGTGTCTACACTGGTCAATCGAATGAGGACCATGCCTTAAATAAGAATAAAATGATTTCTGCATATAGGAACTACTTTGATGTCAAATTTAAGTCAGTAATTCAAGAAAATCATGACCACGATAAAAGTCAAGGCAGATTTGAAGGCAACGGATTTGGGGAATGGCCTTCTAGTTGGTCACAGCAGTTTCTTGTACTACTAAAAAGAGATGTCAAAGAGAGAAAATATGCATCATTCTCTGGCCTGAGGGTTTCTCAAGTTCTTGTGGTCGCTCTTATTACAGGATTACTATGGTATAAGTGTGATATTTCACGCTTGCAGGATCAGGTAATAACTTTCAGTAGATAAATAAGATGTCATAGGACTCACCTAAAGTATGTTTCTCTTATTAGTGGTAATTATAACACTGAATTATTTTCTGGTTTTAACATAAACATATGTTTGTAGCAAATGCTTGATAAGAGAACTGAATAAGTCGCATTACCAAGCTTATAGACTAATTTGTGAGCTTATAAGAATAATTCAATTGAAAATATGGGTTGATGTCGCTATAGTCCTGATCAGTGAGCAAACCTCTTCACTCGTCAAGAATCTTTCTTGGTGTTTAGAAACTAGTGGAGTAGCTATGGTTACATGAATTTGAGATTTAAGGCTTGATCTTTAAAATGATTGTAGAGAAAATTCCTCTCGAGCCTCTACGAACAACTCTACTATGTCATCAGTGTTCCTCTACCATTTACTTTTTTTCGCAGTAAACAAATAATAATGCAACTTCTATGTACTTGCAGATTGGAATTCTATTCTTCCTTACTAGCTTTTGGGGTGGCATGCCTCTCTATCAAGCAATATTCACCTTCCCTCAAGAGCTAATGATGCTGGAGAAGGAACGATCATCTGGAATGTACAAGCTCTCTTCGTACTTCATGTCAAGGATGGTTGGTGACCTTCCAATGGAGCTTGTGCTTCCTTCCATATTCCTCACCATAATCTATTGGATGGTAGGGTTTAAAAATAATGTGGTAAACTTCTTATGCACACTTCTTGCTATCTTACTCGATGTGTTGGTTTCACAAGGATTAGGCCTTGCCATTGGTGCTATCATAATGGACCAAAAATCCGCAACCACACTGGCCTCAGTGATTGTGCTAACTTCTGTTCTGGTTAGCGGATACTATGTTCAACATGTGCCAAAATTTGTAGGATGGCTCAAGTACTTCTCCATTAACTACTACATATACCATCTCCTGATGGGGTCTCAATATGGCTTAAGTGACACATACCCATGTTCTCATGGACAGTGTTTGGTTGCAGAATATCCTTTGGTAGAGCAAACGGGGCTACATTTGCAAGGGAAACTCATGTCTGTATTGGCTCTATTCATAATGTTGATAGGATATAGACTTGTGGCTTATTTGGCTCTGATGAAGATCGGGATGACAAAGAAACTGGCGTAGGAGATTTCTCTTTATTTCTTATCCAGTAGTGCTTAACCCTTTTGCAGTCATTTCACGATGTACTATCATACCATCTATTGTCGTATTCATAAGGAACTAGGTAGTCCATATAAACTTTTAATAGCTCAAGAAAAACTTGAAAGCTCTCCCAGTTTAATAATGATGGTGATTGTGAAAGAAACATATTGTAATATCTATTTTTCATATAATAGTAATTATATAATAAATATATGTATAAATATTTATAAATTTATTATAATATTTCAAAATATAGTTCTCCACATAAAATTTAATATAAATATTTTTATATAGTCACAAAATAAAATATAAAATAAAATAAAGCTTCTCCATTAGCTCATTAAGGAGTCACACCAGCTGTCAAATCTTCTACCAACGACTTAAAAACAAAACAAACACCACACAAAAGAAGATAATAGCTAGAGAGTTTTCAAAATATATAATCATAAATTAAATTTCTATCCTAGCCAATCTATAACACGTCAGACTTTCAAAATTCATCTCATACATCACATTATCATTATTATATTTCTACTGTAACTCATATCATACATACATGGATTCATGTATTAAGATACATGACTTTACTTCCAAAAGACTCATGTGTTGAATAGGATTTAGAGGTATACACCTATCATACTACTTCCAATGTGAGTCAACACAATCACAACACAAAAGGTACATCAAGCTCTCATCAATCCTCATATGATAGGGTTAATCCGTATGAATTAGTAGAATCGGTTCTTTTCATACCGTAGCGCAATCATATGAACCTCCCTCAACTTTCACGACATAGTAATATGCATTTATACAATTTCAATCTACTGTAAAGTCAGGATACCTCTTCTAGACAAATCCATAAACAATGCACATCTTAATCAATCTCAACCGGGTATCTCCTTTCCTGAAGATACTATGTCTCGATCACACACCACCTCATTCACAAACATTGATACTACATCATACCATACATAAACATTCATTCCATTTAATTCAAATTCATCCAAATCATACTTAATAAAACAAGTAATTAAAACATCTATTAAAAACATTTAAACTAGCTTCTATTAACTGTTTAGATTAGAGGTACTCAAAAGAGTTCCAAAAACCTAAAATCACGGGCAACATAACCTACGCCAAGAGTTTTGGGTCAATGTGACTACACTAATAGGACAATGAACCAACATGAACTCATTATGATGGCACAAAAAACATAGGAATAATACTCCTACTGAGAACGAAATTAACCTAAAACTGACTCTAAGGAAGAAGAGTAGAAAATGAACTTACTTTGTTCAAGAATCTGATCATACACTCTTGTGCTACTTGACGCCAGGAATCTAGTGGTGACCTCCGATCGTTAATCTAATAAGAAATGAAGGCGGAATTTTAGAAAGAATGCAGAGAAAAGGGAAAGAATTGCTTATTAGAGAGAAAATTGGAAGTTGGTGGTTTTTATACAATTGGATTTAAATAACTAATTTTCCTATTTATTTAAAATTTTTTCTAAAAAATATTCAGGTGTCATCTTATTTATCTCTAAAGTTAAATTTAGATTCTATTACATTTTTATTCTAAAGTCATTTTCTAGGATATTGCACATATGTATATATCTATGTATCTTTCACTATCAAAAAATCAAAAATTACCGACGAGACAAATCCATTAGAAACACCCACAATGTGTCGGTAAATTGATTGTTTATAAATTTACCGACGGATTTAAGGTAAATTTGTTGGTAAATTCATCGATAAATTTAAATGACAGATGATATCCTTCGATAATGATACCGATGGATAAAATTTCATCGATAAAATTCCGTCAGTAATTTAACTTTTTCTTATAGTGTTCAACTATAATAAAAATAAATTTTGTTCATATTAGGAAGTTTTCTCTAATTATTGATTTTTAGAAATTTTAAAATTCTATATAAATTTTCTCTTTATTTTAAAAATATTACATTAATTGTTAACTATTTTTATATTACATATCCATCCAAATAAGTTTTTAAAATATTATACTCATACTTTTTTATAAAAAAAATTATTATAATGATTAAAAGACGAAAAGAGTGAATATGTTTCACAAACTTTCAAAGATTATCACTATGACTTACTTTTATATTTATCAACCTATAGATACATGTTTTCTTACGTGTGCAAGTAAACAAAACACTTGTGGTTTTATGCATTTTGCCTTAAATAATTTTTTCCCCTTTTTTACTAAGAGAAGAATAAAAGAAAGTTAAAAAGTAATATTGGTGGACGTCTCTATATTTTGAACACTTAATATATTCATCATTTTTCTTTTTTTTACTATATCATATCACCTATATACATAATATTTTTCTTTCTTATGTAACATCTTATTATCAATTCCTCTTTTATGTTGAAGAAAAAAGGATTTTGTCTCATAAGGCTAGATTTAAGCTATGAAGTCACTTGGTATTTTTCTTCTAAAATTAAAAAAAATATTGAAAAAAATTCTAAAATTTATCGTATTTGATATTGTTTTAATTTTTATATCTTATTTTATTCACTAGTAGAAAGGTCTTTATCGTCGGTTCTGAGAGGTCTTTATCGTTGGGTCCCGAACTGAGGTTGACGAAAGAGACGTTGAACATGACGTCGGATAAACAACCGACGTCATGTAATCCACCACCACATCAGTTGGTGCCCAAACCGACGTGTTTAAGAGCACCAAAACGTCGGTTGTTTGGCTAAAACTGAAGTGGTGTTATCATTTTTTAAAAAAAAAAAAATTGGGTTGATAAATCTCTAATCGATACAAGAAAACACCACAAAAAATTTAGAATTTTTTAGCAAGTATAGATATGCAAAATCAAAGGCTACAATCTACAAAAATGGATGAAAAATAACAAAAAAATAAAAAAGAAACCCTAAACGACGGGATTCATTACCTCATTTCGAACAACTTTCATTTTTGGAGCGTCTCAATTCGATCTCTATATCAAAAGTTATGGTCATTTGAAGTTTTTCCGTCCAAAATTTTTTAAAACCCTAAATCTATGATAGAAACATCCAGAAAGCATTCCAAGCATACAAAGAGATAAGAAAACATACCTCTTGTAGACAGTGAGAGCAAAACTAGTGAACAGAAATCGACCCCAATGAAATCTATCAAAACTAGAGAATGCAAAAATGGAGTGAATGAAACCACAAAAGACAAAGCAAAGGAAAATGGGGGAGAACAACACGCAAGAGAGAACACCACGTACCAATGAGAACATGAGCAAGAAAGCTAGACAAAATGCAAGAGAGAATGCATGAGAGAGAAAATGACAACGTGAGTGAGAGAGAACTATGAAGAAGCAACGCGCACAAGAGTGAAAATGAGCGAGGGAGGCAAAAAGTGTAAGAGTAAAACAATGTGGCTGGGTTAAAACAGACAGAACCATGTCGGTTCTGAGCTTCTAACCAAGATTGAGAACTCAAACCAAGATTGATGTTTATGTTGGTAAACTGACCATGGAATTTGGTGACCGTCTAGTGCAATTTAGCATACTAGACGCTATAAAACAACCAGTCCAAAACCCTGTTTTCTTCATTAATACACTTATTGGTTTTGAGAATGATGATTTATTTGAAGATTTTGACTTTTTTGAACTATCCAGTGTTGATAATACTTTCCTTTGTGACTCATGTACTGGTTCATATATCTGCCAAATATGTATAACTTGGGATGTAGACACTAGTAATACTATACCAGTTTGACTAACGAGCTAGAATTCACAAGTGCAACCAAAGCAACTATGTTTAAGGCTAACCAGTTGATTTGCAGGTTGTTGAAATTTTTGAGCCAGTGTCATCTATCTAGCCACCACTGAAGGAGTTGGAACCATTGTTAATCACTATTTTAACTGATTCTAACACTGATTTTTCCTGTGATTTATGTTGTGCTCCACCCATTTGTAGAAAATGTGTTGAAATAAATAAGTTCTTAACCATTCATTGTGAAGATTTTGAAATAGGGTCTGAAATGGAACTATCAGTAGAGGCAAATTACACAGATACTATTGAAAACTCTGTTTTAGAGGAGAAGTAGAGGCTCCTTATGATCCATGTAGATGATGACAATTTAGGAAAAGATGACACTGTTTTCTCATGTTTAAGGTTTTATAGACGTCCTCCTGCACAACCACCACTGCCTCGTGAGGTAACACCGGTTCCGTTATCTACCACACCTAGACCATCTAATCAACCCTTCCACCACCCATTGCCACCCATAAGTGGTCCCTTACCACTTCGTCACCACTCTTCTTTCATATCTAGTAAGCTATTCATGGGAGCAAATTTTCCACCATGTTC
>Ga0209489_103679_pt1 | contig 29466 bp, 15 predicted proteins | sample SiratrowhiteBW_FD_187527 | JGI IMG/M metagenome (GOLD analysis project Ga0209489, IMG submission 187527) | Root nodule microbial communities of legume samples collected from California, USA - Siratro white BW (SPAdes) (version 2) | ecosystem: Host-associated > Plants > Roots > Nodule | place...
ATATATATATATATATATATATATATATATATATATATATGTGTGTGTGTATATATATATATGTGTATATATATGTGTGTATATATATATATATATGTGTATATATATATATGTATATATATATATATGTGTATATATATATATATATGTGTATATATATATATATATGTATATATATATCCACTTCAGCAGAATCATCTCAGTTTTGCGTTAGCATGCCATTTACAAACATTAAATAACATGGAGCATTGCTAGTCTAAATAATTGCCCAGTAGGATTTTCCTTTGACTTTGAAAGGCGCTTTGTACTACTAGGGCATCATTATGTCTAAACCAAATCAAACTTTCCATCTACTGGAATCCTATGTGCAAGTGCATCATCCCCATCAGTCTTGCCATCACTTTATAAGATGGATCCTAGAGATCCAGACTCGGCAATTTGTGCTCCATAAAGTAATTTCTAATTTTCATCTCCAAAATGATGCAATTTGGTATATTACTGAAATTTCATTTTCACACAAGATTAGGCTGAGTCACATTAGTGCCTCCTTGAAATTTAGGGAGAATAAATTCAACGATAAATTTTATACAATCTTTAACATCAATTTCATCCCTGAACGTTCACCTCTTCATAAGGAAACCAAAACGCCAAATTGACCCATAGAGGTAAATGAAGATTCCAAGATTCCCATAGACGAATCTTCTTCAACTCAATTCACAGCATAAATTTATATACCAATACGGATTTCAAGGATCATACTGTTACAATTGTTTCCGCATCTAGCAAATATGAGCATAAATATTAAATTTATATGAAAGCTTCACAACAAAACCAGAAAACTCACCCTCTCCCGAAAATGTACAGCAGTTTCCTTATCATCCAGGGGATAAACAACTGGAAGATATTCTATCTGTTCAATTCAAGATAAAAGTTCAAAGTTACTTAAAAAATAATGAGTTTCTGAAAGTAATGGATTAAAAGCTATTAAGAAAACCCAGTCCATAAGAGAGTATACCTCAAAGAAGTTGTGAAATTGAGTGAACATCCTGAACATAAGCTTCCCCAAAGAAACATTACCCCTAACAAATTTGCATTTAAAACAATTAGTGATATTTTATTCTTTCAAACATTGCTAGAGGTTTCACAAATAATTTCCTACCAGGATTGGTCAAAGTGCACATGCGGATAGCGTACAATCACAGGCTGGATTGGGTATCCTGGGATAAATGCACCAAGTTGGAAGGAGATAAGGTTCCTGCCATTAGTTGTCGTTCCCTCGGGAAACAATAGTACTCGAGGAAATTTATCACAAGACGCCCTTCTCTGTTATTCAGTTCCTTGAAAGCAGATTTCTGTATCAAATAGCTTATAAAATTGATAACATGCAAATTATATTAAGTAATTCATGCCCAGTATATCTGTTGTTCAGCCCAGTCAGTTTTAAATAATTCTTGCTATTCAATTCCACAATCTGAAGTTGCTGTTACTTTACAACTTGCTAAACCGTCACTCAGCTCTGCGGTTCTTTCAAGATTTTATGGGCAACTAGACTTTTCCTACTTATTACAATCTCAAGAATTAACATAGCATATTATATACTAATAACATATTTAACTACACCTACTGAAGGCCAACAGAAGAAAACAACATGAACAAAAAACTTCTATTACCGTGTCTTGCAATACTTACATTAGTCATACACTTCCTAAATCATCAAATATATTTTACAAAACTTCTGTAGAGATTGTGTTAGAGAGCAAGGGTGTCAAAAATGATAAATGAGAATAGAAAGGTGATCGAGCATCAAATGACAGCATATCAATAATCAAACAACAACAATCTCCATATATAGATCAAATAACAATAGGCTTGAAAATAGAAATGTTTTACCTTTATTTCCCTGATAGCCTGCTTCCTTGATGATGGTAAGAATCTGTTAACGTATATGACCTGAAAACATAGAAGTGGAAGAAATGGAAAATGGCTGAATGGCAAGTGTACTAGTATTTGTGAATGTGCATACATAATAAGTAACCAAGAAATGAGATTACCTGCATTGCTCTTATAATGGTGCCAACAAAAGGTAAGGAGTCATGAGACTCAGATGCCACAATAGTGGGAAATAATTCGTAGAAATAGAAGATAGGTTCAATGTATGATACATGATTGGATACAATTATAGGAGCAATTTCCCTTGGTGCAGGTTTTCCTTTCCGTTTTATCCACTGATAGCTGCAATAAGAAGATAACAATACAAATATATTCAAGTTTCAGAACCAAAATAAGGTAAGGGTGTAAACAAATGTAGAAAACAAAACTAACTTTCAAGTAAAAACAACCGAACAATCATATGCTTGTCTGCATGAGACAGCATAAACAGAGTATCCAGTATCTACCTGAGGTTTGTAGTCACATAATACACAAAGGCACTTATTTGTTTCTTTCAGTCTTTTTCTAATTTACTTTTAGTTTTCACTGATCTTTCTAATGAAATTCTTATCCAATTACACACACGTGTGCACATACATGACACGCTCTATTCCCATATGCTCCCTTGCATAAAACATAACATTACAAGGAAACGTCCAATTCTTATTCATAAAATTATAGAGAATACTTCGTTCTTTTTTACTCGTCCTGTCCTCCCTTAAACAAAGCAATACCAAAACTATTTGCAAAAAAAGCCAATTCTAGCAATTCTCTCTCATGCACTTCACCTGCTTTTCCCCATCATTTCCCACCGCCTGACCCAAAAATAAAACCAAAAAAAAAACACTGACAAACGTATCTTCTGAAATAACGAGAAAATCACCAGCCTCATTTCCATTAACAACCAAAAAAAAGTCCCTTCCCATATCCTCACTCAACTTGAAGCTGTCACTTTCCTCACCAACCACAGTTATGATCTTCACGCTCTCCAATCATAATTAAGCAATTCCCATCCCAACGTAACCAATTACCATGTCCACAGGAACAATAATTGCATGTGCCCAAATGCCACATCAGCGTACACACTGCTCGCACCCTAAACCATTGTTTTACCTTGCACACACTCCAATAATTCCAGAATAAAAAAAAAATAACTTCCTTCCAAAACCCCTCTTATGAAAAACAAAACACATAAACATGAAAACAAATCAGTCTGTTAGGTAAATAATCATTCTCCCCAAATTAACAGCACAATTTTGGGAAATAATTATTAAAAAACAGTTACAACTTCCAAAAAAGCACTTAATCCTAAAAACAAAACAAACACCATAGAAAAAAAACAGTCACAGACACAAAAATTAACTAAGATCTAAAATCAATTGAAAAACCGTAATCGAAAGAGAAACCAGATGCGAAATCAAGAAGAATACCCAAACGAAAAAAGAATGCATCTGGCGCACATTCTTGTGATCCACATAACCCCACACCTCCACTTCGGCATAGGATTCTCCTTGTCCTTCCACCCTTCCAGCGCCACCTTCGTCGCCACGTACCCCACGGCGAGGCACAGCCCGAACAGCGCGAGCCGCAGCAGCGCCAACGGCAGACACAGCACCGTCTTCGCCCACTCGTAGAGCCCCTCCACCGCCGGCGTGCCGTTGCGGAAGGGGTCCAGGGTTGCCGGCGGCGGCACGACGAGCTCGTCGTCACATCCGAGCGCGCGGTAGGGGTTGCCGTCGGCGGAGGGAGCGGCAGAGGAGTGGACGGTGACTACGATGTGATCGGAGGCGAGGAGCGGCGAGGTGAGATCAGCGTCCGCCATCGGCCGGTGGAGATGAAAAGGCGCAGAACCGTAGATATACGGTACGAAACGTAGCGAAGCGAAGCGAAACGTAGCGAAGAAGGAAAAGAAAAAGTGAGTGAGCAATGAGAAAATGCAACTTGTGCCGCTCATTTGTGGTGCTGCATCGTTTTATTTCATTCTTTTATTGTTGATGTTGATGTGTGAAAAATATTCAAAATTAATTTCATTAATTATACCGAATTCCTTTTTCAATATATTATTTATTCCTTGTATTTTTTTTATGAATTTGTTGATAATTTATAAAAAATAAATTCGTCTGGTTTTAGTGAAGGTGTAGGCAAGTGGGAACTTGGCATATGTCTCCATATTTTTTGGTGATAGCATGTGTCTTATTATTATTATATATTTATTTATGTTTTCATCTCAAATTTGTTGAGAAGTTGATATTCTTAAAATATTGATATTGGTCTCAATTCTTAAATAAGGATTTGAGAGATTTTCATATATAAATGTTTCGATCTTAGGTCTGTTGAAATAGTATGATTATAGTCAATTATCGCATTTATGATATTGTTCAATTATTTCGTCACGGTTTATTTTTTAAAAGGCTTCTTCGAGGATTAAGAGAGAAAGATATATATAAACTGACATTGCTCTCGACTCTTAAGCAGTATGAAACTATTGTTGAGATGCTGACCTTGGTCTTGATTCCTAAATAAGGAGTCGAGAGATTTTCACATATGATGTCAATGTTTCGATCTCAGGTCCGTTGAGATGGTATGGTTAGGGTCAATCATTGCGATCGAAATATTGTCTGTTTTGGAGCTCAATTACTTCGTCACAGTTTTGTCTTTGAAAGGCGTCTCTAAAAATTAAGAAAAAAAGATATATATAAACTGACATTCACCTCAATTCCTAAAATATATAAAACTATTATTGAGTGTACCGGAATAATTTATATATAAAAAATTATTAATTTAAGAAAGGGTTTTTGCATAGACTAACACGATGTAGCCACATGTTATGTGCATATTGTGATGGATATGGATGGCCTGCTTCGTCTCTTTCAATTGATTTTCACATGCATTCTTCAAAACGTTAGTGTATGGATTTGGGAACAAAAAAATAATAATAGTTATGTATTATTATTATTATTGCATAAATTATATAATAAAAATGAATATCGTTGATGCTTCGAGGAATGGTAGTTTGTTTGTACTTTGGGCAGCAAAGTAGTTTGGAGTTTGGAAAACTAAAGAATAATAAAATGTTTTAAAAAAGATGTATGTGTTTGAAAATGCTTAATTTATAGATACTATAAACTATAAATAATTTTTTAGTAAAATAATTCAAACGTGTGAGTTATTTTTGATAAATATTATACAAAAAAAAGTCAATGTTAGCACAACAGATTTATTTTGTATTGTTTCATTTTGCTCTTTTTTAGAGTATCCGTAGTTTAATATTTGTTTGGTGTTAATTAGAAATTAAAAAAAATGAAAGATGAAAGAAGAAATGATAAATTATTTATAAAAAAATAAAAAGTATTGATCGGTGGAGTAGTATTTGATGAGAATATATGTAGTGAATTTTTTTTTTTTAGCTTATGTTTGAATATTAGAGTGGATTTGAAAGAGTGAAAACAAATTACATTAAAGAAAATAGATTATAAAACTAAAAGAAATGAAAAAATTATAAATGATGTAATTGATGTAATAAAATATTTTTTTAATTGATATATGTATAAGATAATATAATCACTTTGTCTTAAAAGTAAACTTGGGTTTAATTTTGAGAAACATTTTTATATCTATTATTTCTTTAGTTAAACTTTTAGTCTCTCAATGTATTCTTAAGAAAATAAGTTGGAATTAAAACAAAATTAGAATTAAAAAATAATTAAAAATATTAATACTAAAATTTAAATTAAATCAAAAATCAAAATAATAAACTTAAATTGATGCAAGTATTATATTTAATTACATAATTAAAATTACACTTACAAAATTAAAAGAAGATAATATACAAACAAAACTGACATTAAAAATAATTGAAAAAAAAATATTAAAACAATAAAAATAGTATGTCCACTTACACATAATAATAATTTAAATTATTGAATTCTTTTCAATTTTTATCTCTAATTTTATATAACAGAAAAAAAGTTAAAGCCGCATAAGTACTTTAAATAGTTGTATTTTTTTTATATACCAAAAGTAAATAAAAGTTTTATTTTTCTTAAATCAAACAACTCTTTTTTTATCTCATATATTTGTACTACTATTTTTATATTTGAAGATAAAATGGACGGTTGACTATGATGTATATGAAATGATTATATGGTAAAGGTATCAAATTTGTAGTTTGTGTTATGTTTTGTAATGATAAAGTAAGTGTAGGAAGAATTATTTAAACGAAGCATGTGATTTGGTTTGATCTAATCGTGTTGGATATGCTTTTTTTATGTGTGGGTGTAATGAGATCATGTGATTACATAATTATTATAAAATATGTGAATGTGACATTTTATCATCAAACTAAAAAAAGTGAATTCCTTCATCTAAGGGCTTACATGCAATGAATTTTTTAAAATTAAATTCATATCTAATTCTAAATTTAAATTTGCTTTTTAATAAACATAAGAAATCTTAAATTCTCATCATCATAACAGTTGAAGAACATTAATTATTGAAAGATAAACTTTCAATTAATATATATTACTTTCTTACAACAACATGAATATCTAATTTTTTGTTTTTAGGGTTCAAGATAATAATTTTTAAAGTCATGTAAAATCAAATTTTATCATAATTTTTTTCAATTTTTTCATGTGCTTAGTGTTTTTATTGGTTTGATCACCTTTTAATTGAATAATTGATAGATTTGATTGATATTAAAAGTTGTTTTTATACATATTATTGTTAATAGCACCTAATTGAAATTAGTATTGTGAACAAATTGATTTTAATTAGACTTATTCAAAACTCTTAATCTGTAATGTTTATTAATTTATTATAGTTTAGGGTTGATATTTTAACAAGGTAGATTCATTTACATAAATAATTCAAATTTGAATAAGATTATATTAAGATAGATTTATTTGTGAGTAATTTACATGATAGGAGATTTTTTGAAATTCAATTCTAACATTTAGTTTATCATACCTTTTTAATGTGTCTGTTAATTGTATAAAAGGAATCAATTTAAATTTTGATTTCTGATCTGTTATCTTTATTTTCTTATCTATTTATTTTTATCTTTGCTCCTTATTTTATCTATTTTTATTTTTATCTCTTATTTTTTTTCTTTATTTTATCTTTATCTCCATTTTTCTATTTTACGTATTTTACTAATTTTCATGATTGTAATTCACATAATTATAACGTTTTAACACGATTTTTGAAAAACAAAAATGCAGATATTCCAATAATCTATTGTTTCCTAATTATTGAGCATTCACTTATTAAGAAATTCCAATAGTGTCTAAACAACTATTAGTTGTAATCAAGCAACGCAAAATAATAATTAATTAAATCCAAGTTGTTCTATTCCTAGTACAATCTAATAAAGATCCAAATGATTGGATCGAAATTAAATTTAAATTCATATTTTCTATAAAAAAATGATTTCGATTTTTATATATCTAAATCCAAATAATTGAGTTGAAATCTAAATTCGTTTTACTAAAAGGAATGGTTTTAATATTTATAAACCGGTTTGATATTGATGTTAAAAATATTTTTTTTTTGTAAAATCAATTTTAAATCTGAATAGTTTAAAATAAAATATAATAAATGAATATTGAAGTGTCACATTCACATATGTGAAAAATACGAAGAAACATGTAAGTGAATAAGCACTATTTTTTTAAATAAAATATCAATTAAAAATATGTAAAATTATAATTTGATTAAATATACCCTCTACGTAATTCAATTTTATAATTATTAACATTATGAAAATAGAAAAGAGTAGATATGAATAAAAATAAATAAAGAAAACATGTCCAAAATATAAAAAATGATTTTATTTTTAAAATTGTTAATTAATTACACATTTTTATGTAGAGTTATAATGTCAACATAGTAGATGAAATGTTTCTTTTTGCTTTTAAATGTGTTGGGTTTTATTAGAATTTAGAGAAGCGTTTACTTTTTGCACTTCCTGTAGCTTGAGGTGGAGTGAAGTATTGAGAAATGTCTAAAATATCCTTCTTTTGGGACGTGGGATTTGAAAACGTGTTTTAAATCATACAATTAGAATTTATTTTTTTTTACATTTGTAAGTAAATTATAAAGTCTATTATCTTTAAATATATTTTTGAACTATACTTATGATTTAAAATTTATTTTCGAATTATATAGTTGTATAATAATTAATTTTAAATTTTGATAAATTTTTTATAAATTGTATTCATATCTACGCCAATGTGAATCTCACACTTCTCTCACAGTTAAATAGGTTTTCTCATCTCTAACTTTTTGTTCATACTTACTTCTAAATATTGGTGAGTTGAAATAATTAATTGCTAATCTTTTATAAATTTCGCCGTATTAGTTACGTTAATTAGGTAAACATATTATTAAAGTTTTTTTTCTATCCACATCACTAGTGGGCTTTTATTCCTTTTGTTTTACTTTATTTTAAAGTGTTCGGTCAAAATTGAATTTATTTCAAGTTAGACTCAATGTATTTTATTAATTTTATATATGATTTATCCCGTTGGAATTTTTATATTTAATAAAAGGCCGCGCAAAGCTATTTTCTATTTTTTATATTTAATAGTCACTTTGGTGTTTATATTTGTAATTAATTGAGTATTTATGTGCTTAAGTTAGGTCTTTATGGCATCTCAGACTAATCAAACATATTATTCTCATATATTCCATACTTATCTAAGACAAGTTTGTAACATCTATATATAGAAAATTTATGACAATTATTAAAATGATGTGTTTGATTTTTATATTATCTTGTAAGTTTTAGTTCTCTTTTAGCCTGAAAGATAATGAAAGTTTAAGCATAATTAGGTAAAAACATTAATGTAATATATAAAATATAATCTAAGAGTGGTCAAAGTACAACCATATAAAAAAATTATTAACACATACTATTTATAATGTGATGAAGGTTGGTTGAAAAGTATGACTTTGTAAGATTTTTATTCTTTCTCTTTTTTGGCAATAGGCCAAGTGGCTTTAGGAAACCTTTTAGAAACCATTTAAAACTATAAAAAAATATACATATGCATAATCATGTAAGAAAAAAATAAAATAAAATCCAAAGTTCAAAATAAAAATTACACAATCTTATATTATAAAAAAGAGAGGAAGCTTTCGGGAAGAACTTTTCTCCATAAGGGTATTTTTGTAAATACAAATTAAATGAAATAAATAAATTAGATAATAAAAATTATAAATATTGATAATTAATAATTAAAAAATGTAAATGTCACCATTGTTAGGTATTCAAATGTGAGTCTAAGTCTCACATTATGTAGGAATGAGAAAGTTGAGCAACATATAAAAAAGAAGACCCACAAACCAATGTCTTAAGATTTAAGTGTGTAAATGGCAGTAGAAGTGATGATTGTTTGTGATTAAGGTACTCGTATTTGAAAATGCTTCCGCTCGAGGGAGAGTGTACCAATGTGGAATGGATTCTCACTTGAGGGGAAGATTGTTTGAGTCGAATGAGAAAGTTGAACAATATATAAGAAAGAAGACCCACAAACCCAATGTCTTAAGGTTTTGGATTTGGCTCAATTCTCATTCTTTTAAGATTTTCCCAATTTTATCCCATCGGATTACCTAACAACTAATAACAAGATATTTTCATTAATTTGGTACACAATATTTTTATAATCATTGATACACTAAAAAAAACAAATGTTATTAGATATTGAAATGTATGAAAATGAAGCTTTATGCAGTAAAATTTTCGTCTAAAACTAAAGTTACTTTTGTAAATATATGTTAAATTAAATAATTAAATTAGAAAACATAAAAAAAGTTAAAACCAATATAATATAAATAATTAATAATTAAAAAAATAGGAATGTCACATTTGAAAAGAGAATTTCATTGACACACAAAATCAGGGGAGTAATTTTTTTAATCACTTTAAATTTTAAAAAAATAAAATAAACTTTATCAAATCATGGAATACATTTCTCATTTCCTTTATGAAGTAAGAAAAAAAAGAAGAAGAAGATGGAATTCTTTTAATTTAGGAAATTATTGTAAATAGATTCACAAACATTGAATGTTAAAAAATATTTTAAATATGTCACCTTAGCGCCGGTCCCTTACCTAATTAATGCGCTGAATATGAGACCTTTATCTTTAAGTCTTAAAAGGTTATTAACACAATTTTATTACATTGGAGTGCATCTAAAGACTAGTTCCTTTATATATAACAAGTAATTGACTAAACATATATTAATAAATTAATATAATATTACTTTATTTTTCCAAAGTAAAAAAGTTCTTTCTAAAAACATACGCAGATTTGTTTTTCTATAAAACTTGTGTAGTTTTTTCAATAAAAGAAATTGAATAAAATCATGGTAATTACAGATTAAAAGTTACAGATTTTTTAGAATATAAAGATTAAAATTAAAATTAAGTCATAATTTTTTTTTATACTCTGTAAATAGTTTTTGATGAGGTAGATATTCTTTCACCAAAAACAAACTGATGCAAATGAATGTTACACTAATTTACAGATTTAGGAATGAAAGTTATTTCTTTTATGTAGCAATTAGCAAGATCCATGAGTTAATCCAGACAAAGAAATCAATGTGGGAGTTCTTAAACATTGTTTTAGAAGGCAATAAGAAAAGCTAAGAGGGGCACTGCCACTTGTTTAATATCAATTTGTGACTCATTTAGGTTAAACTTCAAGCTATGCTAATGAAAAACAAATAATATTTTGTAAAGGGTTAACTCTCTTGCATTGCAATTCAAGGAATAAGGGGTTCTTAATGCAAATGACTCTTTTTTAAGCAATGTCTCTACTGCACTTAACAGTGATATGTTCTTGGAGCTTCCACAATCAAACTTGTCAAACTCTTCTGCTTCTCATCATCTGTTGATTTTGAACCTGTAAGACAAAAACAATGAGATTTCAGCATTAGTCCCCTGCTGAATATTTCATCATTGGCCTAATTTGTGACCTCCCTAGAGTTTCAAAGCTAATGAAAGTCAAAGATGTTGGGAAATTAATCTTCATTAACACTGCTATATATGATAAGACCAACAAACATAATGAAAATGAGAATGTTAGTAGTAGAAGTTTATCCTGAAGAAGCAATCTTATGCTAATATGTGATGTTGACTGTAGTCAAAGGTGGAACCAGAAATTCTGTAATCTGGCTTGCAAGTTTTCCCCTACCAGAAACCTTGATTAATAAATTGGAAGAAGCAAAACTAGTTGAAACCTGCTTTTTGTATTCTTTCTTTTCTACAATGATGGTATATAAGCTTCTTCATGGAATGGAGACAACTTGTACACTGTTTATCCATATGCTAATGAATTAGAAGCCTAAGATGTCACTAGGTTCATACAGAAACTTCTCAACTCCTTTTCTTTGGTTGCCATTGTTGCTGATTCTGCTCAGCAATGCTACAGCTAGTGGTGTCAAACAAAAGGCAACTAATTTATTCTCCTCATTCATTCTTTGTCTTTATAAATACACACACATAAAGAGAGAGGGAGGTTTGTATGTGAGAGTAAGAGAAGTAAATCTAACCACATAACATAACCATTCATAGATGCTCATCATTACATAAACACTTAAAAAGTCACGTAACTTTGTGACTTAATTCTAACCATCCATATGTTATATTACACGTATCTAATTATATTAGACGTATCTAAGTGTCTGTGTCATATCTGTGTCAGTGTGAGTGTCCGTGCTTCATAGGTTATATCTACTCCTCTCATTCACACCAACACTCCTCTCACTTTTTATATATATAAATATATATATATATATATATATATATATATATATATATATATATATATATATATATATATATATATATATTTTATTTTTATCTACAAATTATGTTTTCTATTGTATATGAGCTTGACCACAACATTTGAGATGTATGCAGAACTTTTACATTGTTTTCCTGGGAGATCATGCTGGGAGTAGAGACATAGCTGTAGACACCCATTTAAATATTCTCTCTGCTGTTAAAGGAAGGTGGCCTAGTTAAATCATGAACTTTTTCTTGTGCTTTACTCTTCAAGCATAAAGCACATAAAAGTGACCATGTAGCTCTTGTTTAAACTGTGTTTGTTTAGCAGCCACCTTGAGGCCAAAGAATCCATAGTATACAGCTACACAAAGAGCTTTAATGCATTTGCTGCTAAATTGTCCGAGGATGAAGCTAAGAACTTATCTGGCATGTGATCATTTTTCTCTAGTTCATTCATGTTATTTGTCAATTAGTAAGTACTTTTACTCATTTTTTATTTTATTTTTTTGCTTTCTTGTTTGCTACATTTAGCCATGGATGAAGTGGTTTCGGTTATTCCAAATCAGTACCGGAAGCTACACACAACAAGATCATGGGACTTTATAGGGTTACCTTTGACTGCTAAGAGAAAACTGAAATCAGAAAGTGACATAATTGTGGCTCTTTTGGATACAGGTTCATCATATCTTACTTTCCATTTTCAATATTTCATACTTCCTTGTTCTTGATATGACACACACATAATGACACTTCATGATTTAACTGACATTGTGTCTCTCCATATTGCCGAGGTAGGGGTCACTCCTCAGCTTCAAACCTTCAAGGACGATGGATTTGGTCCTCCACCTGCTAAATGGAAAGGAACTTGTCATAAATATGCGAATTTTTCAGGCTGCAATAAGTAACATCCCTATTCTTCTCTACATTGTCTCACTGTTTTTTGAATAGGTGGATTTAACTTATAACTGGTAGTACTAATAATATCATGTTTTAGTTAAATTTTATGTGTACTTAACTGAAAGTTATTTATTTCAAACTATTGACATAAGAGCATAGAGAAAAAGATGAAAAAATAACTACTAAAATTAATCATTTAATAGTTGAAATTTTTCCTAAAGTATTGAAAAGGTATTTTAGTTTGGTTACATCTTACATACGCATAATTGTGGTTGAAATACAAGATGTATGCATGCATTGTATGCTAGGAGTAGGAGCCACATTCACAGTGCTTTACTTAGTAATTTGGATTTCCTTTTTCGATTTTTATCAGAAGCTCTTAATAAAATATCACTTTTCCAGAAGGGTGGATGAGTACTTTCTATGATGAGTTTTTGGTGCATCAAAAGTTCTGTGACTGCCTTACAAATTCCATCAAACATTTGGACATGGAACTTACCACATTAAAAAAAAGGCACTACAATTTTTGTAACACCTTTGCAATACACAGATCTTTCTAGTTAATGCATATATTTTGTCAAAATGAAGTTGTAGCACACAAATACATGTACATCCTTGAAGTTGAGTCCTTGAAAATTCAATAAGGATTATTTATCAAGGAGGTCTTACTATCAATCCTATACATTGTTCAGTATTCTTCACAAGTTTTACCATGACTTAAGCTAACATCATGCATTATTCCTTCTTCTTGGCAACTCTCCATGGAATACTTGAAGCAAGCTCATAGGAGCTAGATACTTCAAGATTGGTGGAAAGCCTGATCCATCTGACATATTATCCCCCATAGATGTGGTTGGTCATGGAACTCATACTGCATCAACAGCAGCAGGCAATCTTGTCCCAGATGCAAGTCTCTTTGGTATAGCCAAAGGCACGGCTCGTGGTGCTGTGCCATCAGCCAGGTTGGCAGTTTACAAAGTCTGCTGGGCAAGTGATGCATGTGCAGACATGGACATACTTGCAGCATTTGAAGCTGCTATACATGATGGTGTGGATGTCATATCCATTTCCATAGGTGGAGGGGATCCAAATTATGTTCAGGACTCTATAGGAATTGGATCATTTCATGCCATGAGGAAAGGCATTATCACTGTGGCCTCAGGTGGAAATAGTGGACCATTTATGGCAACTGTCTCAAATACTGCGCCATGGATTGTAACAGTGGCTGCTAGTGGCATTGATAGGGATTTCAGGAGCATTATTCAGTTGGGGAATGGAAAGAATTTTTCAGTAAGTTCTTTGTTGGCACTCACATATATTCACATAACCTGAGCAACTTTACCATGTATTAAAATGAAAACACTTGTGTTCACAATTAACCAAATTTTAATTTCACATACAACTATAATTAACTCTACAAAGTAAATGTTGACATTATCTTATAAATTCTATATCGATAAAAAATAAGACCTTTTAATAATTTATCAGTTGATTTAAATCTCACCTTAAAAGTTAGTTTTATTGTAGTCAGTACACATACAAAATATTTATCACAATACTTCTTAACTAGCCACTGAAGTTAGATTGGTTATAATATAATCATATAACCACCCTTATGGTTACTAAAATTCACTCTATCCTCCTACACATCCAACTGTGTGAAAATGCAGGGGGGAGGAGTGACCACCTTTAATCCAAAACAAAAACAGTACCCTCTTGTTAATGGGACTGATGCGGCCACAAACTCTGGAAGCAAGGAAGATGCTAGGTATCCCTTTTTGTCTCTTTGATAGCACATGGTTAAGCTTTCCATATTAACAAAGAACTATTCAATGCATTGACAGGTTCTGCTATGAAGACTCCTTGGATCCAAATAAGGTGAAAGGAAAACTTGTATACTGTAGTTTAAGTGGCTGGGGCAGTGAAGCTGTTGTGAAAGGAATTGGTGGCATTGGTAGTATAATGGAAAGTGACCAAGATTTTGAAATTGCCCAAATATTCATGGCTCCAGCTACCATTGTGAATAGTAGCATAGGTCAAATTATTACCAATTATACACACTCCACAAGGTATGATAAGATTCTCTTGATTGCTCTCTGAATGACCTCTTAGGCCTATATTTAGTTACTTATTTTTCCATAACAAGTTTATCATAAATGAATATTTGTTTCCAATACTCTTCTACTTAAGTATCTCTAGATAACTTAGTTTAATTTCTTGTTAAACTAAGATCACCATCAGCAGTAATACATAAGACCCATGAAGTAAAGATTCCAGCTCCATTTGCTGCTTCATTTTCATCTAGGGGTCCAAATCCAGCATCTAAACATATTCTCAAGGTATCAGAGGCTGAAATTATATTTTTAGTAGACTTATTGTTATCTGTTTGTATATTGACCATGCAGCTACTATTTGAGAAACTGAGTAAGTTCTATAATCTATTTGATGCAGCCTGATGTAACAGCTCCCGGCCTTAACATCTTGGCATCTTATACACCTATCAAGTCAATTACTGGAGAAAAAGGAGATACTCAATTTTCAGAATTTACACTTATGTCTGGAACTTCTATGTCATGCCCTCATGTCTCTGGAGTAGCAGCATATGTGAAATCATTTCACCCAGATTGGTCTCCTGCAGCAATCAGATCAGCCATTATTACCACAGGTGAAATTCAAATCCTATTTCCACTTTTGCGAGTTGTTTTGTTTCATCATATGACAAATGTGAAGCCTTTGTGGCTCAAAGTCAAAACTTCATATCTTATAGAGTAAATAGTGTAAAAGACTTTCATATTGTTATTCAACATTTGTTGAATCTTAAAATAATTATCTTAAAAGTTGTATCAACTACAATTTCTGATTGTTTAGGCTTCGATGACACTGACATTAAAAAAATTAGACACTTTTTGTGAAGCTCAGACACGTCTCTTAATTGATATCCGTATCCGACACCAGTTATCGGACTTATTGGACATCGATACTTCATTACATATATCGTTAAAGTGTCCAATTAAAAAAAATATTTTTTTAGTATCACAGTTTTAACATAATTTAACACAGACCAATACAATGATTTTTTAAAAATTTATAAACTTATTATATAGGTTTCTATTATGATTATAGAAATAAGAAATAAATCCCATATATAATGAGAAATATTTATATTGTATATGTTTCTTTTGTGTTTTGAATTTTTTAGATGAATGAATTAGATTATTTTTTATTATATTTGGTTAGTTTATTCATAGATGATTTTTGAATACATAAATCTTGATTGTCAATTTATATTATTTATAGTGATACAATATATAGATTTATGTTTCACTATCTTATATTTTGAAGATTACATGGTTCGAAGTATTCTTATCTCAATTATCTCAATGTCCATGTTAGTATTTGTGCTATATATTAATTACAATTTCTGATTGTTTAAGTTCGATTATAATGATTGTTGGCTTAAATACTATGTTTTAAGATGGCTTGACTTGTGACTTGTCTATTTACTTGTTTGTTAAGCTAAACCTATGAGTCAGAGAGTTAACAAGGAGGCAGAATTTGCCTATGGTGCTGGTCAAGTGAACCCTACAAGAGCTGTGAACCCTGGTTTAGTCTATGACGTGGATGACTTTGCATATATCCAGTTCTTATGCCATGAGGGCTATAATGGCTCCACTCTATCAGTGTTAGTTGGCTCTCCTGTGAACTGCACCTCTTTGCTTCCAGGGCTTGGCCATGATGCTCTCAACTATCCCACCATGCAACTAAGTGTGGAAAACAAGTCAGGCACAACAGTAGGAGTTTTCAGGAGAAGAGTGACCAATGTTGCTCCTGCTCCAACCATCTTCAATGCCACCATCAAATCTCCCAAAGGGGTGGAAATCACAGTGAAACCTACAAGCCTTGTTTTCTCACACACCCTGCAGAAGAAGAGCTTCAAGGTAGTGGTGAAAGCAAAATCTATGGCAAGTATGAAAATTGTGTCAGGCTCCCTTATTTGGAGAAGCACACGATACACTGTTAGGAGCCCTATTGTTATCTATAGTCCATAAGGTTACTGTTGTAGCATTCATTGCCTGTGTGCTAAAACATATGGCTCTTCTTGTGCTCAGCGTTAACATTTTGGTAATAATGTGATGATAATTCTTTGACCCTATAACTTTACTGTGCCTATGCAAGCATCAAATGAGAATCTTAGTTATTAAATGGCAAGTAATACACCAATTCATGTAAAAAATATATTAGATTCCTAAAATAAGAAGTAATTTTCTCATTATCATATTGAATGACAACTTACTTTATATGCATATTAATAAAAATAGAAAGACATAATTTGATTTTTGATGTGATGTCCTAATATATGTAAAATAATTTTATATGTAAAAGAATTTAACCTATTTTTTAACTATTGACCAAAAGACATCATCACCTTATTCATATAATTTCTTCTTAATAGTTGACCTATGATATTAAATATCTAATTTCCATGCAAATAATATTCTCACACTTCGTCAAATCAACTCAACTCATTTTTTTAATACTAATTCCTAAAATTACTTTTAAATGGAAGAAAACATCTTCACTCCTACTATTAGTAAAACTACAAGAAAGAAAACAAAAAGATACGCATTTAAATTATTAAAAATATCTATTTTTTTTCAGATTATTCAATCTGAAAAATTATAGAATATAACTTTTATATTTCAGATCTTATAATCCAGAATATAATTTTTTTATTTTAAATTATATAATTTAAAATATTTTCTTTTATATTTCAGATTGAACCATTTTGAATAATTCATAAAAAAATATCAATAAATATAGAATTTTTTTTCATAAGAATATAATAGTTATTTTGATGAATCTGTCAACGGTCTTTCTTTATCTTATTCCAGAGGTGAAATAGAAATAAGAAAGAGTAAGTTGTAGAATAATATTTCATCCATGTCCCTCTTTCCACACCAAAGATGCACTTCCAGATGCAAAGGAGTACGTAATGTTTGACTTTGTGATTATAGTTCACGGTGGATCCTTTACTACTTAAAATAATAGAGTCTATGCAGTACTATTTTACTTTGTTTAACAACTTTTCTATAATTGGAAAGTGTGCATCCTTGAAATTTCAAGACGCAGTCGTACACGGCATCCAGGTCGGTCAAAACCAATTTATTCAACAGAACTCTCACACCAGAGAACGTCGTTCATGCCTTCGAGGTGTAGTTAAAGGGTATAATTTTTTTATGTATTTATTATAAGATACATCTTTTTTTTAAATATTTATACATGTATTTATTTATATAGACTCACAAATAAAATTATTATTTTTTAAATATCCACGTATTTATATATTCAGAGTTAATTGCATTTATATATCTTTTAAATATTCATACATCCGATTATATATCTAGAGTTAAATAAAATTTATCTTTTTTAAATATTCATGCACGTTTTTATATATGTAAAACTAAATTTGTTTTCTTTATATAATGCATGTATTTATATATTTAGAGTTAAATGAGATGACTTTTAGTTTTTTCTTTTTTGAACTACTTTAAATTTGTTATTTTTTCATTAAGTTTTTTATTTGTTGATTTGAGTTAAAGCTCCAGTTGTAATTTTGTCACGTAATTATAATATCTTTTTTTATTAAAATTGTGTCATAATAATAACATTGTTTTCATTCTATTTTTTTTACTAAAATTAAGTAAATATAATTTTAATTAAAATTAAATATTTTAATTTATTTTGAAATCATCTATTTGTCATGGGAATTTTTTAGAAGAAATCGTAACGATTTATTTATTTTTCATAAATAAAAAATACTCACTTTCATACAAATATACAAAAATTGCATCACAAAAATGCTTTAAACTCAATGTGTAAGAGACGTGGTATATTTATCAATGATATGTCTTTAAAAACATTTGGACAAGAAAGTAGTATATATTAATTTTTATGTAGATGTTGATGGTTTCACGTTGATACGTGGCATGTAAACCAGTTTATAACTTTATATGACAGTCACGTGACGTTGACGTAGAAAATATTAGAGATGCTGACTGTATCTAAAAAATGAAGGAAAATATTAGTTTGACAACTACACACGACTACCAACTCTTTGCCAACTGCATATGTGGCAAATTTTTCCTACGTGGCTGAGGGGCATGTGTGGTATTTCGTAGGGAAAAAGGAAAACCTTTTAGAAAGTTTGAAAGGAAAAGTTGGGTTTCGCGGGTGAAATGTGCAGAGTCTGTGAGGGAAAAGCGAAAACCTTTGGTTGAAGTTGTGCGCGACAAACGGTGGGAGAGGTGGACGACGACAAAACGTGGTATTTCTGTGTTTGTGGGTTTAGGGGAGAACGCTAAAGCATAGGAGAAGCTGCGACCGCAACAAGTTGAGGCCATGGGTGCACTTAGATGGTTGTTTGGATGTGTGGTCAGAAAGTAATGCCTAGTTAAACACTCAAGTATATAAAGTTGAACACTTAGAAGGTTCAAAGATTTTTGTGGACTTTTCAATACTGTTCATTCCTTACTTATGGCAGTGGTAGGGAAAGATCAAGTAATGACATACTTGTTTATTCTTCCCAGAACTAAAAAGATGTGAAGATTTGAGCTGGGGAGGCCGTGGGTGCACTTAGATGGTTGTTTGGATGTGTGGTCAGGAAGTATTGCCCAATTAAACACTTAACTATATAAGATTAAACACTTAGAAGGTTCAAAGGTTTTTGTGGGCTTTTCAGTACTATCCACGTAAGACAAGAGTGGCCACGTAAGTGCCACGTGCGGTTGTAACCTGGGTGTAATGTCACTTTGGGTTGTCAATGTATAAGCACTTAGAAATGAATTTTTAGTTTAGTTTGAGGTTGTTTAACATGTGAAGATCAAATTAAGGTATAGCACATCAACCAAAATATCAATTTACCCTCCACCACATAATCAAGACATGTCATGTCACGGTTGATAAATGAGAGTAAATTTTATGTGGTTGTCAAACAATCTTTTTCCCTTTTATATTGTATAGTGGAAAGAGAAATGATACTTTGACACGTTTTTTAAGTTATTCTATTTGATACCATGACGTGGCAAAAAAGAATATTTTAATAAGTTATGGAATCTACCTAATTTAGATGGTAAAAAATTTGAAAACATTAGATTTTTTTATTTTTTAGGTTTTTTATTTTTTTGTTGATTTTTTGCTTTTGTTGAACTCCTTTTTGGTTTTTCTTGTGTGTACTGTTCACATTCTTCTTTCCATCCATTCTTCTTCATTTCAAAATTGGTTTTTACTAGTATATTAAGGGTTGTATGTTGAATTTCTTTTTTTTTTTCAAATGTGAGATTCAATTTACAAAAAAGCTTTCCTCTTCTAACAACTAAGAAGTTTTTGAACAGTTTTTACAAATGTGAAAAATAACTGTCAAATGCGTTAATGTTGCTTCTTATTCCAACCAACACTTGATTATGGCATTAATGAACACACGAGGTTACTACATTCCATATTTGTTACATGACTACAAAAGTCATTTTCAGCAAACCACATATCAAAACAGAGAAAATCACTTTGTAGCTATCATACATTTTAAAATAAATTCATAATTTTCTGGAAGTACTTCTACTTTCATCTTGTTGGATCACAAATGCGAAAGACTTCTTTACACAACATTAGAATTGTATTTTTTTAGAATGAGAGCAAACATGAACGCATGAGGTTCCTACTTTCCATATTTGTTACATAAGTTCAAAAATCTTTTTCAACAAACCACGTACCAAAACAGAGGAAACTACCTCGACGTGGGTGTCATATTTTAAAAGAGCTTCAAATATTTTCTGAAAGTACTTTTACTTTGTCCTTGTTGGATCACAAATAAAAAGACATGCTTCTTTACATAACATTATAACTGTATTTTTATCAAAATGAGAGCAAATATGAACACATGAGGTTCATACTTTTCATATATGTTAGACGAGTTCAAAAGTACTTTTCAAAAAATCACATATTAAAACAAAGGAAACCACTTGGACGCGATTGTCATACATTCTAAAAGATGTTCATAATTTATTGGAAGTACTTCCATTTTGACCTTGTTGGATCACAAATGGAAGAACAAACCTCTTTGCACAAATTAAAGTTGTATTTTTTTCAAAATGAGGGCAACATAAACACATGAGGTTGCTACTATTCATATTTGTTAGACGGGTTCAAAAGTCTTTTTCAGCAAATCACATACCAACACATAAGAAACCACCTAGACATGAGTGTCATACATTTTAAAAAAGCTTTATAATTTCTTGGAAGTACTTCCACTTTGACCTTGTTGGATCACAAATTGAAGGACATGTTTCTTTACATAATATTATAATTGTATTTGTTCAAAACGAGAGCAAACATGAATACATGATGTTCCTACTTTTAATATTTATTACATGAGTTCAAAAGTTCTTCTTAGCGAACAACATATCAAAACAAAGAAAACCACCTCGACCTGAAATAACTTCAAAATTTCTTGGAAGTACTTCCACTTTGTCCTTGTTGGATCTCAAATAGAAGGACAAACTTCTTTACACAACTTTGGAACGATGTTTGTTCAAAACGAGAGCAAACATGAACACATGAGGTTTCTACTTTTCATATTTGTTATATGAATTCAAAAGTCTTTATCAGGAAACCATACATTGAAACATAGGAAACCAGTTGAACGTAATTGTCATACATTTTAAAATAAATTCATAATTTCTTGAAAGTACTTATACTTTGACCTTGTTGGATCACAAATAGAAAAACAAGTTTCTTTACATAATATTATAAGTGTATTTGTTCAAAATAGAACAAACATGAACACATAAGATTTTTATTTTCTATATTTGTTTCATGAGTTTAAAAGTTCTTCTCAACAAACCCGATATCAAAACAAATGAAATTATAAACCACATATCAAAACAAATGAAATTATAACGTGGTTGTCATACATTTTAAAAGAGTTTCTTATTTTTTAAAAATGCTTCCACTTTAACTTTATTAGATCTCAAATAAAAAGATAAATTTCTTTACACAATAGTAAAACTGTATTTATTTAAAATAAGAGCAAAAACGAATGTAAGATGTTTCTTCATTCTATATGTATTACATGAATTCAAAATTTTCCCTACAAACCACATGTCAAAAGGAACGATATTAGAATGCCATACATCGTACATTTTAAAAGATTCGGAAAGAAGCTTATGTATCTACACTTGATATCCTAACTACACTTGTACCCAAGTGTTTTTGTAAGTACCTCTCTCTCCACTATGGGAGCACTGTAAACACCGCGCTGACCGTGAAAGGGTTAGTAAAGTACAAGACATTAAGTACGTGCTATTCGGCCATTCAGCCATGAAGAACAACTTGAACTCTAAGAAATGTGGAAGTATTGGATATATATGAGACACCACAATAAAATAACATTTTCTAGATTTGTGTAGATAACAAATATGAATGCAAAGGGAGAAGGGTCGACGAAGGCCGTAATCACCCACATGTGTCTTGCCCACATGCAAGGTTCCACCTTTCTTATTCTTTTCGCATACATGTTGCTATTTTCACTATATAATATAACACCAAACCACTACAAATTCATCCAACCCCTTCGCAAAATCTGGAACAACGTTTCCATGGCCTCTTCTTCACCGACCTTCATCGCCGTCCTCCTCCTCCTCACGCTCTTCCACTTCCACCCTTCGTCGGCGCTTCCTCTCTCGGTGGAGAACCCCGAAGATGTCATAGTTTCGTCGCCGAAGGGGACGTTCACGGCGGGGTTCAGGCGCGTGGGGGAGAACGCCTACTGCTTCGGCGTGTGGTTCTCGCAGGCGGAGAAGCACGTGGTGTGGATGGCCAACCGCGACGTGCCCGTCAACGGGAAACGCTCCTCGCTCTCCCTCCTCAACAACGGCAACCTCGTACTGTCCGACGCCGGACAGTTCGACGTTTGGGACACGAAGACTCTGTCGCCGAAGCCGTTGGAGTTGCATTTGCACGACACCGGGAATCTCGTGCTCCGGGAACAGACCAATAGAAGCTTCGTTTTGTGGCAGAGCTTTGAATCTCCCACTGATACACTCCTCCCCGGCCAGGTTCTGACCAGGTATCACCATTTGTTTTTCACACTCTTTTTTTATACGTTCAACTTTTGGATTACACGCTAAAATGCTAATTTAAAGAAGTTAACTTGATTCACACTGATGAATGATAACTTGATGGCAGGTTCACGAAGCTTGTTTCGAAGAGAAGTGAGGGCAACTATTCCTCTGGGTTTTACAAGCTCTTCTTCGACAACGACAACGTTTTCCGGCTTCTGTACGAGGGTCCTCAAGTTTCGAGCGTTTACTGGCCGGATCCTTGGCTGGTTAGCAACAACGTTGGGTTTGGTAACGGAAGAACCCCGTACAACAGTAGCAGAGTTGCAGTTCTAGATGACTTGGGCAAGTTCAGTGCTTCTGATGATTTCAGTTTCGAGACAACGGATTATGGGTTGCTCCTTCAACGAAGGTTGACTCTTGACTACGATGGCAATGTTCGTATCTATAGCAGAGGAAACGGTCAAGAAGATTGGTTAATAACGGGGCAATTCAAATCACAACCTTGTTTCATTCATGGGATTTGTGGACCCAACAGTATGTGCAGTTATGAACGAGAAACTGGGAGAAAGTGTGCGTGTCTTGAAGGGTATAGTTGGATTGATAGTGAAGATTGGTCTCTGGGTTGCAAACCAAATTTCCAACATACTTGTGATAACAAGACAGAATATCGCTTTGCAGTGTCCGATGAAGTGGACTTTTATGGATATGACTATGGATCTTCCTTTGAAAATTACACATATAAACAATGTGAGAAACTGTGCTTGGAGGTGTGCCAGTGCATGGGATTTCAGTACAGCTTTGCCCCAGAGAATGGCCACTTTTGGTGTTACCCAAAGACTCAGTTGCTAAATGGGCACCGTTCACCCGGTTTCAAGGGAAAGTTTTTCGTGCGTCTGCCGAAAGAAACTGCTCAAGATAACCACTTGCAGAACAATGATGGCTTGGTTTGTTCGAGAAATGCAGAAATAGTACTGGAAAGACCATACGTGAAAGGCAAGGAAAATGGGTCGGTTAAGTTCGTGCTTTGGTTTGCAGTTGGCTTAGGAGGGTTTGAGGTTGTCTGCATCTTCATGGTGTGGTGTTTGTTGTTTAGGAGTAGCAACCATTTGGTTAGGGCAGACCAACAAGGGTATGTTCTTGCTGCAGCCACAGGGTTCAGAAGGTACACTTACTCTGAACTGAAACAAGCCACCAAGGGTTTCAGTGAAGAGATTGGAAGGGGTGCTGGGGGGACAGTGTACAAGGGTGTGTTATCAGATAACCGAATTGCAGCAATAAAAAAGCTACACGAGTTTGCTGACCAAGGAGAGAGTGAGTTTCTCACTGAAATGAGCATCATTGGAAGGCTTAATCACATGAACTTAATTGGCATGTGGGGTTATTGTGTGGAAGGAAAACACAGGATTTTGGTCTATGAGTACATGGAAAATGGCTCCTTGGCTAATAATCTTCTATCAAATTCACTTGATTGGAGCAAGAGGTATAACATTGCAATGGGAATGGCAAAGGGTTTGGCCTATTTGCATGAAGAGTGCTTGGAGTGGATCCTGCACTGTGATATCAAGCCTCAAAACATACTTCTTGACTCTGATTACCAACCCAAGGTGGCTGATTTTGGGTTGTCCAAGCCATTGAATAGAAACAACCTCAACAACTCAAGCTTCTCTAGAATAAGAGGCACAAGGGGTTACATGGCACCAGAGTGGGTTTTCAACTTGCAAATCACTTCCAAGGTGGATGTTTATAGCTATGGAATTGTTGTATTGGAGATGATAACTGGGAGGAGTCCAATGAGTGGTGTCCAAGAGACACAACCAGGGGCAGATACACATAATAAGAGGTTGGCAACATGGGTTAGGGAGAAAAGGAGGAAAGCACAAGGAGCATGTTGGGTGGAACAAATTGTTGACCCCACTTTAGGATCAGATTACAACTTGAAGCAGATGGAGATATTGGCAAAAGTGGCTTTGGAATGTGTAGAGGAAGAGAAAGATGTGAGACCTAGCATGAGTCAAGTGGTTGAGAGGCTCCAAAGTCATGAACATGGTTCTTAGTTTCTGTCTATTCCTAGCCTTTTGATATTTTCCTCAGTTTAGAAAAAGAGTGTTTATTTCTCTGGTTGAACACTAGAGTTTGATTAGTCTCACATATACTTAATATATACTTAATGTAAAACCATCCATTTTGATCTTGAAGAAGTCACACTCCGATGTAGGAGTAGATAAGTGTGGATTGGAACCAATATGAGTTAAATAATATAACAAAAAGTAAAAAATTGCAAGTTGTAAATTCTGAGATGTGTCTGCCATAATTGACTCAGACGTATGAGCCACCACAATTGAAGGTGGTGGAGCCTTTCACACTCTAAACTAAGCCATGCATAGTTGAAAGATTGGAACAAGTCTCACCAAAATAACAATTATTTTCTTAAAAAGACAAAAAGTAAGAAGTATCTTTTTCTAAAGAATGAAGAACTTTTTGACAATTTGACTGATGCAGTGTTTCGATAGACGTCGGTGGTAAAGAAATTACATTCAATTACTTCGTCAAAAAAACGATTTTTGTTCGTGTGAAAAAAAAAATATCAAGCTAAATACCACTCATAAAAGTGATATATGAGCTTTATGGTAACTTACCAAAATCATTTTGTTATTCGAACAAGTTTCGTAATTTCATAAAAGAGAAATAACAAAGTAAATTTCTTTCATTTTCTTGGAATTTAATTCAATCCAACAAGTTAGTTTAAGGAGTGAAGATTATTTCTATTTATATTTTTAAAACCAAATTTTAGATTGAATTACAAATATAGTTTGTAATAATAGATGTTTGCTAAAAAACAAATGGTTGATCTTATCTGGGGACCTCATTAGTTAATGCTATGTATTCGAAACCTTAAATAGCTCTATGATGGGAAGAGGAAGACAAAACACGAGACCTAGTTAAAGTCAAGCAGTTGAGAGGGGCAAAATTCCAAATTCTTAGAGATTTTTTTATTTTATTTTTTTCATTTCTTTTATCTCACTCTGATTAGGAGTCACGTGTTACTTTAAGGATTGTCTTAAGTAGAGATATAGAAATAAGAAACTTTGAATAATGAAAAGATTCACAAATCCATTCTCGATTTTTTACCGAAGGTGGTGAGATTTTTAATTGAGGAAGTTGTATATTTTATATGAGTTTGTTTATAATTTATTACTATCAAATATTCTTCAATGTAAAACTCTTCTTGAATGACTTACCAATTATTGTTAATAACTCCCTTTCCATCATATTTTCATAGGGACTTTTTTATTGTATAGCTGAAAAGAATGAGAGCAACTTTATCCTAAGTTAAGGCTTCATTTGTAATTAAAATATGGGAAATTGATTTTAATAAAAATAATATATATATAATTACTCTGCTTGAATAGGCTTACTAAGTAGAAATGTAACTAATTTAAATGGAATTTAAAGTTCTAAATCTTTTTTTATTTTCTAACAAAAAAGTTATGCAACATTGTTTCTTTTGGGCTAAATAGTTGGTTTTATATAAATATTGACATATTAAAAAATAATATTAGTACATAAACTTTATTTTTATTAGTTTTATTTAAACTTTATTAATGATTAAAATATTTAAGATGTGTTTAATTTTTAAGTAATTGTCAAGTATGTTTATTAAAAATATATTTATTAGAAAAATTTGACAGCTTTAATATATAATTAACGTTTAAATTTTTTTGATAACTTTAATATATAGTTAACGTGGAAGGGAACCACTAACCCTTTATTTTTTTACTTTATAATTTTAAATTTTTAATGCTTTTTTAACGATAACTACATATTAAACTTATGAGTTTAAATAAAATTAATAAAATCAAAAAAATTGTATCAAATTTTTCTCATCATATTAATATATATATATAATAAATTCATTAATTTATTATATTATAACTTATTTTGAAGATCCAATAATAAATGATATAAGTTTTCCATGTTTATGTTAGGTTGTTTGACTTTGAATATAAGGATAAAAATATGAACTAAATTGATTAATCAACTTACGTGTGGTTTTTTTGAGTTCTAAATATGTAGATGTGTTAAACATTTGAAAAAGCCAATAAGAGTTTGTCACTTGTAATAATTATATTTAGTTAAAAGAAATTATATATATATATATATATATATATATATATATTAAGTTTGGTTTTTCAATAACGACTATTTATTTAGTTATTTAGTTTTCAAGGATTAATTTTATTTTGGAACATTTATATTACTAACTTATTTTTCTAGAAAAGGTAAATAGATATTAAAAAATAAAAATTATGGAGACTTGATACACACTTTCGTGATAAATTCTATTTTGTAATAAACAGAATAAGTGAGGAGGAGAAAAATGAATCTACTCTTAGACAAGGTTAGAACTAAGAGAACTTTAACAATGAATATGAATATTATAATTCTAATTATAATTTTTTTAAAAATATATTTAATTTAATGTTTTACTTTTTTTATTGTCTCATAATAATAAATATTTAACTTTTAATTTTTTATATTATATTTCTATTTTTTAATTATAAATTAATTACTAATATTTTATTGTTGTTTAGTTTTCTTAAATTTACTAATATTTTATTTATTTAATGTATATTTACAAAAGGAATCTTAATTTTGAAGAAATGGTCTATCCTAAAAAGCTTTTCTTCGATATATTAAAATTTAACGTCTCTCAAATATTAATTATATTTTTAAAAATTTTATAAAATTTCTTTAAAATAGATAAGAAATGACTATATTTTGCTATCTATAATTATTTAAAAAAATTTCTTATGTATATTTAGTTTATAAATATTTTATTTATCAGTCATTATTAACAAAAGAGAATAAGTTCTATATCTAAATTATTGCTACATTGAAAAACAACCAATATTAAAAATACTAAAAGAAAAGTATTAAAATGCAATAAAAATAAGTCATTCCATCATTTATTTTTGTTTTACTTGTACAATCTTTTTATGCTTAGTACTTGAATTTTACATCACTATAACCAATTATCTTATTTGAAATTGATAATTACTTCTTGCACGGCTCAATTTAAATATGTATCTCCATAATTTTAAAAATGATTATTTTATTTTTATTTAAAGTAACTTCTTGATTATTTGTTCCATAATTTTTTCTAAAACATACTATCTAAAATTCATGAAATACAATTTGGAAAACGTTTTCATGATAGGTAAGATTTTCCGAATAAAATTTTGATAATGAAATTTTCAGAACGTATGAAATACATTTCACAACAAAATTTTCATAACAAACTTTTCAAAATATATATAATTACATTCAGGAATGTGATTTTTAGAATATTCAAAATAAAATTTCTCAAACATATGAAATGTGTCCAAAAAGAGCTTTCCATAATGAAGTTTTTTTTACTCTTCTTCTAAATCTTGTGTTTTCCTTTTTATTTCTTCTATAGTGCAGCAGCCACGTGGTGATTGATAGCATGCAGTGAAGGAGGAGCAGACATGGCAATTGGATAATTTCACGCAACTATGGGTGTGTAAGTTAAAAAATGGGGTGCATGAAGTAATTACCTTGGAAATCAAAGAGTGATTCTTCCTCCACCTCCATGACGACTTCCTGCATTTTCATAGTTTTTTAAATTCTCATTTTAGACATTATGAAAAGACTATAATGTCTTTTGTCTTAAAAGAAAAAGGTTAAGGCAGAGAATGATTTTGAGGAGGTGCTGCATTTGTGACAGTTAAAACCTTGTTAAAGGTGGGATTGAGAGCAATGTAAAGAGATTATAGAAGTAGAAGAAGATCGTTATAGGGGTTGCTGAGGAAGAAGGTTATTGCTGGGAGAAGAAATTAGGTTGCTCCATTCATCTATCGTCAACAGTGTGTTTTAATTTTTTTTTTCAATTTGCGATTCTCCAACGAGTAATGTTAATATTTTTTTGAAAGGCGTTGCGGGTTGTATAATCCGTAACCATTTTTCCTGCACTTTCACTATTGCATATTGTATAAACCGCAAAGTAAATTTTTTTTGAAAGTAACTGCGGGTTATACAACCCGCAATATAAAAACTTTCTAAAACACATTGCGGGCTATATAACCCACAACCGTTTTTGAAATTTTTTTATGTTACGGGTTATACAACCCGTAATGTTTTTTTGAAAAAAAAATTATATTACGGGTTGTATAATCCTCAATGTGTTTTTGAAATTTTTTTATATTGTGGGTTTTGCAACCGGTAACGTGTTTTGCAACCCGTATCGTGTTTTGGATACTTTTGAGAGACTTTGTCTCCATTCTTCACTGCTGAGTTTAACCATTCGGGTGGAAAAAAATATATTTGTGCATCATATGTTAATGTGTTCATTATACATTTTTGGGCAGCCGGAGCCTGAATTCCGACCACCAATGTCAGAAGTGGTTCAAGCACTGGTGCGATTAGTGAAGAAGATAAGAAATAAGGAATAGTAGCAAAAACAAAGAAGAGGGCTTAGGGTTCGCAAGAACAGATAAGTTTTCTCCTCAGTATCTTTCAATCTCTTGTCTCTATTCATAAATGCAAAAGCTGTTTTATAAACAGCAGAATACATGAGCATAAAAAAAAATCCTAAAATCTAGCAGAAAAATAGGAACGAGAAAACTACTTATCCTAGACTAATTCAACCCTTATTTGAAACGGAAAATATCTTAATAAATCCTAAATTCCAGCCACTGACCCTAAATTT
>Ga0209489_103683_pt1 | contig 29423 bp, 35 predicted proteins | sample SiratrowhiteBW_FD_187527 | JGI IMG/M metagenome (GOLD analysis project Ga0209489, IMG submission 187527) | Root nodule microbial communities of legume samples collected from California, USA - Siratro white BW (SPAdes) (version 2) | ecosystem: Host-associated > Plants > Roots > Nodule | place...
TGCTGTTCGGCTAACGGTTCCCATCACCAGGGTCCGTAGAGGACTCTCACCTCCAAGTCATCGATCGGACACCACTCCAATCAAATCGCGCCAGTCACGGCGCTCCGCGCCATGCCTGGCGCACAAGAAAAGAGGCGGGCCTAGGCCCGCCTCCGTACTCCAATCCCGCCTGGAAAAGTCAGTAACACGCGCGGGGATCGGCCTGCACATATTGGCCGTTCGGATACCGGTAATAGCAGGTGCCCTGCGCCCAGTAGTAGCCGGGCTGGGATGCAGCGGTGGCACCGGCGATTGCGCCCGTCGCGCCGCCGAGAACCGCGCCTGCGGCAGCCCCTGTTGCATTGCCCGAGATCAGACCGCCCAGCAGGCCGCCGACGATCGCGCCGCCAAGCGCGCTGGCGCCGGGATCAGCTGGTGGCGGGGGCGGAGGTGGCGGCGCATAGGCGACCGGAGGCGGGGCATAGGCCACCGGCACGTCGTCGATATAGTCCTCCGAGATGTAGGCAGGCGGACCAGCCATTCGCTCCGGATAATAATACCAGACGCCGCCAACGTCCCACCACCAGCCGGAGCGGCCGTTGCGGACTTCGTGGCGCCAGCGTCCACCATCCCAGGCGAGATTGCCACGATAGGTGTGTCCACCCCAGTCCCGCACCGGGGCAGGACCGCGCGCCTGACGTCGCGGCGATGGGCCGTCGGCATTGCGCGGGCCAGGACCCGCATGGGGCTGACTACCCGGCTGCACGGGTCGAGTCGCCTGCTGGGGTGGAGGGCCCTTGCGCATAGTCTGATTGGTCTGCGGCGGCGCGCCAGCACCCGGTGCAGCCGGCGGTGGGCCCGCCTCTTTCGGCGGTCTCGCCTCTTGCGCCTGCGCCGACAGCGCGAACAACGACATGGCCGAAATCACGGGAATGATGATCTTCATGCGTTTGGACGCACTCATGCGTGCTCGCCCCCTGCTCTCTCGTGGCCGCGGTCCCTGGCGCGATCGACGAATCGCCGCGCGCCGGGCTGATGCCGGCAAAAACAACTGCCCTGCTTGATCGGCTAAGTCCCGTTACAAATGATTAAGATCAGGGCATTTTTTCGGCCCTGCGGGCCACGGCTGACGGGCGCCTAGCGAGCCGGCTCGATCACATTGCAGTTGGTTCGCCCGGACATCAGGCAATCCTGCATCTTGCTGGCTGCGGTAAGATTCCGGGCAAGCCACCAGCCAACCCCGAGGATCACGATCGCAATGATCAAGCCGGCGATCGCGCCGCGGCGGTCGCCGCCGGACTGGCGCTCGGGCTGGCGCTTCGATCGAGAATTGGGCTGCTCGCCGGGTTCGGATCTGGACTCTGGCTTCGACATGGCGGTCTGGTCGCGCTGGCGACCCGGCTTTATCACCGCTGCGGCGTCGCGTCACACCCGATCAGCCGGTCCAATTCAGCCCCGGGTCTGCCGGATCGCATCCTTGCGCGAGGTTTCGACCGCCGGAATTGCCTCCTGAAGCCGCGGTGCGCAGCTCGTGAGCACGAATGCGGTCCGGGTGCATTCCCAATCCGCTCCCAGCACCGCACTCTCGATGGGCTGCGGACGAGCGAGCAGCAGCGCGGCGCCGGCCACGCTCGCCAGGGCGAAGCCAATTGCGAGCGCCTTCAGGCTTGGTCTTGGGATCGTCATGCCCGTGCTCCGTCTCGTATCGGGCGGACGCTAGGCCTCGCCCGTGTGCTCCCTTATGAGGGACATCACAATTCAGCAGTTTTTCCGGGCTACGAGAGATCGTCGGGGGGCGATTTTTCGTTGACCTGATCGGCTGCGATTATGGGTGGCTTCGCGACGCGCGCCGATGTACACGCTTCTGCGTCGCGTGGCGCCTGCTATGCCCAGCCGACGTACCAACAGGCACCGATGTAGGATCGAAAGCGAGGAAGACAAGGCTCGTCGATGAGTGGATTCAGGGAACCCGGCTTCGCAGACCGGCAAAAGGCGGCACAGGAAGCCCGCAAAAATCTTTTGAACAAATTCAAATCGCAACCGGGACCTGACGATCCGGCGGTGGTCGCACGCCGTGCTGAACGCGAGGCCCTCGCGGCCAAACGCGCCGAGGCGAAAGCCGCGCGCGAGGCGGCAAAGGCCGAGCAGAAGCGTCTCGAGGAAGAGACCAAGGCCGCCGAAGCCGCGCGGATCGCGCGCGAGGCCCAGGAAGCCGCCGAGAGACAGGCTGCCCTCGAAGCCGAGCAAAAGGCCAAGCGCGATGCGCGCTATGCCGCCCGCAAGGCCAAGCGCAAGTAAGTTCACTCGTCACGTTCAATTGAACTTGAACTGAAGCGACGTTCCGGAGGCGGTCTTAAAGACTGCCGCCGGAATTCGCGAGTGTGCGGGCCGCTCAAGGCGGGCGCTGCGCGACGACGCGGCAGGATCAATTCTTCTTCATCATTCCGTCGTCTTTCTTCATGCCGTCCTTCGACATGTGATCCTTCTTCATGCCGTCGTCCTTGGACATGGTGTCCTTCTTCATCATGCCGTCCTTGGACATCGTGTCTTTTTTCATCATGCCGTCATCCTTGCCCATCTTGTCCTGAGCAAAGGCGGCCGGAGCAAATGCGAGGCCAAGCGAAAGAGCGGCAGCCGATACGCCGAGCACGATGCGGGTGCGAATGGTCATGGTTCATCTTCCCTTCGAGATGGTGTTGTCAGCGACGGACGCCGCTATTTGATCTCGACGGATCGCCAGTCGGCGTTGTTACGCCGCCGCCGATAAATTTTGGCGAGCCCTCCGCTATCCGTCGTACTTTCGCGCGCGGGACCGGGAAGTGTGCAGCGCAGCACGGCCGGCACTTGCCGGGGCATTCGGTCTCGAACTATCAGATGAGAGAATATCGGCTGAAAGACCGGCTAGGATGAGCCTGAACGCCGGTCTCACAAGACCCGATCCAAATCACACCAACAAGAACCGTCCAAGGGGATCACACCATGATTACGCGCCGCCATCTGATCGCGACCGCGGTCGCCGCACCCGCCATCCTGCGCTTCGGCACCGGAACCGCGCAGGCCGCCACCACGCTGAAGATCTCGCATCAATTCCCGGGCGGCACCATCGACAAAGGCGATTTCCGCGACCGGCTCTGTCGCATGTTCGCTGCTGAAGTTGCCAAGCGCAGCAATGGCGACATCGCCGCGGAAATTTATCCGAACTCCTCGCTGATCAAGACCAACGCGCAGTTCTCCGCGATGCGCAAGGGCGCGCTCGACATCTCGCTCTATCCGATGCCTTATGCCGGCGGCGAGTTGCCGGAAACCAATATCGGCCTGATGCCGGGCCTGGTGACCACCTACGATCAGGGCCTGCGCTGGAAGAAGGAGCCCGTCGGCAAGGCACTGACCGATTTCCTCGCCGACAAAGGCATCATCCTGCTCACCTGGGTCTGGCAGGCCGGCGGCGTTGCCAGCCGCTCCAAGCCGATCGTCGCGCCCGAGGATGCCAAGGGCATGAAAGTGCGCGGCGGCTCGCGCGAGATGGACATGGTGCTGCAGACCGCCGGCGCCTCGGTGCTGTCGGTACCCTCGAACGAAATCTACGCGGCGATGCAGACCGGCGCGTGCGATGCCGGCATCACCTCCTCGACCAGCCTGATCTCGTTCCGCCTCGAAGAGGTCGCGAAGTCGCTGACGTCAGGCGCCGGCACCTCCTACTGGTTCATGCTCGAGCCGCTGATGATGTCGAAGGCGATCTTCGACAAGCTGCCGAAGAACCATCAAGATATCTTGCTCGCGGTCGGCACAGAGCTCGAAGCCTTCGGCCGCAAGGGCGCGCAGGACGACGACGTCGAGGTCGCCAAGGTCTACGAGAAGGCCGGTGCCAAGGTCTCGGCGCTCGATGCCGCCACCGTCGGCAAATGGCGCGACATCGCGCGCGACACCGCGTGGAAGGATTACAGCGCCAAGACCGCGACCGCGGCCAACCTGCTCAAGCTCGCCACCGACGTCGCGGCATGAGCCACGGTCCGCTTCCGGATCGTGACGACCTGCCGAGCGCTGCCGCCGGGAACGGCCTTGCGGCAGCGATCGATCGTGGTCTCGCCATCCTCAACAGCATCATCGTCGTGTTCGCCGCGATCGCCCTGGTCGCGGCCTGCACCATCCTGAGCTACAGCGTGCTGAGCCGTGCCTTGTTCAAGGCCGCCAATTACTGGCAGGACGAGGCCGCCGTGTTCTTGCTGGTCGGCGCCACCTTCATGACGGCCGCCTATGTGCAGCAGAACCGCGGCCATATCGGCATCGAAGCCTTCGTCGGCCTGCTCTCGCCGCTCGCCAACTTGGTCCGGCTCTGGCTCGTCGACGCCGCGACGTTCCTGTTCTGCGCCTTCTTCGCCTGGAAATCCTGGACACTGGCCCATGAGGCCTATGTCGACGGCCAGGTCTCGAATTCGATGTGGTCGCCGCCGCTCGCGATCCCCTATGCGCTGATGGCGCTCGGCATGAGCCTGCTCTGCATCCAGATCCTCGTGCAGCTTGCGCTGCCCTTCACCGGAGCCAAGCGGCCATGAGCGTTTTCGGTATCGGCCTTGCCTACGGCATCGCGACGCTGCTCGTGATGTTCTCGGGCATGCCGATTGCGTTCGCGCTCGGCGCGGTCGCGGTCGTGTTCATGGGCATCTACATGCCCTCGGCCTCGCTCGATACGGTGACCCAGAACGTGTACGAGGAAATGGCCTCGATCACGCTGCTGTCGATTCCGCTCTTCATCCTGAAGGGCGCCGCGATCGGCAAGTCGCGCGCTGGCCAGGATCTCTATTCGGCGCTGCATGCCTGGCTGCATCGCGTCCCCGGCGGTCTCGGCGTCGCCAACGTCTTCGCCTGCGCGCTGTTCGCGGCGATGGCGGGCTCGAGCCCGGCGACCTGCTCGGCGATCGGTTCGGCCGGCATCCCCGAGATGCGCAAGCGCGGCTATTCCGGCGGTTTTGCCGCAGGCATCATCGCCGCCGGCGGCACGCTCGGCATCCTGCTGCCGCCGTCGATCACCATGATCCTGTTTGCGGTCGCCGCGGAAAAGTCGCTCGGACGGCTGTTCCTCGCCGGCATCGGTCCCGGCCTGCTGCTGGTCACCCTGTTCGGCGCCTATGCCGTGATCCGATTCCGGCGGGAATACAAAGCGGCTGAAGCGATTTACAAGAACGGCGGCCCCGAGGCCGCGATCCTGACGCGCGACGAGTACACGCTGGCCGAACGCTTCAGCGTGCTGCCGCGCGTGATCCCCTTCGTGCTGCTGCTCACCGGCGTCATGATCGCGCTGTATGGCGGCTACGCCACGCCGTCGGAGACGGCGGGCCTCGGCGGCCTGCTCGCACTGGCGCTGATCGCGGCGATCTACAGCGTCTGGCGCCCGAGCGACCTTGCGCCCATCATGAAATCGACGATCCGGGAATCGACCATGCTGATGATGATCATCGGCATGTCGCTGCTCTATTCCTACGTGATGAGCTACCTGCACATCTCGCAATCGGTCGCCGAATCCATTGTCGCGATGCATCTGCCGCGATGGGAGCTGCTGTTCGCGATCCTCGTCATGGTCGTCGTGCTCGGCTTCTTCCTGCCGCCGGTGTCGATCATCCTGATGACCGCGCCGATCATCCTGCCGCCGCTCCGCGCCGCCAATTTCGACATCATCTGGTTCGGCGTGGTCATGACCATCGTGATGGAGATGGGCCTGATCCACCCGCCCGTCGGCCTCAACATCTTCGTCATCCGCAACGTCGCACCGGACATTCCCCTGCGCGAGGTGATCTGGGGCACGCTGCCCTTCGTGCTCTTGATGATGCTCGCGGTGCTGCTGCTGTGCTTCGTGCCGGGCATTTCGACCTGGCTGCCGGACCTCGTGATGGGACCGGACGGGAGCAGGTAGCGACAGATAACAACTGCCGTAGGGCGGGCAAAGCGAAGCGTGCCCACCACCTGTCGGCGATCACGGAGAGATGGTGGGCACGGCGCTAAGCGCCTTTGCCCACTCTACAAGTTCTGCGCTTCTCGCATCTGCAAGGCTGACCCGCCCTACGAATTCTCCTTCCGCCGCGAGCGCGGTGCGTTCGCCACGACCTGCAACAGATCCTTACGGACGGCTTCGATGTGCCGCTCCAGAAACCGGCACGCCTCCTCGACCTTTTGCGCGCGGCAGAGCGCGATCAGCTGGGCGTGCTCCTTTTCGGCAATGCCCATCGCCTTGGTGTTGGAGAGCTGCAGACGCGTGTAACGGTCGCTGGTCTGGAGCAGCGACAGCACGATCGCCCGCGTGCGCGGCTGCGGTGCGTGCACGTAGAGCGCCATGTGGAAGTCGGCGTTGAGCTGGCCCCACTCGCTGACGTTCCTCGCCTTGATCGCCTTCTCGAACCGCCTATGGATGTCGTCGAGCTCCTCGAAATCCTCCGCGGTGAAACGCGGCGCCGACTGTGAGAGCAATCGCGGCTCCAGGATTCGGCGCAGGTCGAAGACGTCGTTGATCTCGTCCAGCGACAGCTCCGAGACGATGGCGCCCTTCTGCGGAACGATCCGCACCAGGCCTTCGGCCTCGAGCTGGAATAGCGCCTCGCGGACGGGAATGCGGCTGACGCCATAGGCCTCGCCGAGCGCGTCCTGGCGCAGTTGCGATCCGGCCGGATAGGTGCCGTCGAGGATCGCCTGCCGGAGTTGGTCGACGATCGCAGCCGACAAGGTGCGATGCTTCAGAGGCTGTCTCATCTGATCGTCTGTTGTCCTTCTCGACTCGTTCGGCCGACGCGGTCCCTGTCTTGCATGTTGAGACGTCCGGCAAAAGCCAAGCACTCCACAAAAGAGAAGTGCCCAGCATGAGCGCGCCCTGCCGTCAAAATGACCGCAAACTCCGTTTGACTCCCAAAATGTATAAATTATACATTCGGCGATCGCCCGACAAATCTTTCGGGGGTTGGGGCCTCTTTCATGATCGAGCAGACCATGCCGGCCACGCGCGCGCTCAGCCTCCGGCGGACGATCGTCCGGATGTCGAGCGCCTTGCTCGCCTTCGAGCGTCTGGCGCTGATGGGCCTGATGTACCTGCTCACCGGATTGATCCTGGTGAACGTCGTCACCCGCTACTCGCACTTTCCCATCTACTGGATTGATGAATCCGCGGTCTATTGCGTGGTCTGGCTGACCTTCATCGGCGCCTCCGCGATGACGCGGCTGCGGCTCGATTTCGCGGTGACGATGCTGACGGAGCGTCTTTCGCCGCAGCACCAGAAGGTCGCCAAGGTGACCTCGACCGGCCTCGTCGTCGTGTTCGGCCTCGCTCTGATCGTGACCTGCGTGCTCTGGATGGATCCGGTTGGGCTTGCCCGCGCCGGCTTCGATGGGCGCAAGCTCGCGGCCGCGACATTCAACTTCCTCTACACCGAGCACACCCAGACGCTGAACTGGCCGACCTGGGTGCTGTATCTGACGCTGCCGATCTTCGCGGTGTCGATGACCATTCACGGCCTCGCCAATCTGCTGGAAGATCTCGAGCTGGTCCCGCGTACGCCGCCAAAGGGCTTCCAGCTCTCCGAGCTGGATGGGGTCAACTGATGATCACGTCAGCAGCCTTCATGGCGTTCATGCTTGTCGGGGTGCCGATCGGGCTCTGCCTGTGCCTCGCCGGCCTGGTCTACATCGCAGCGTCGGGCAACCCGGTGCTGTTCCAGTCCTATCCGCTCCAGCTGTTCGGCGGCGTCGACAGTTATGGCCTGATCGCCATTCCGCTGTTCATCCTGATCGGCGAGATCATGAACGGCGGCGGCATCACGAGGCGCATCGTCGACATGGCGATGGCCTTCGTCGGCTCGCTCAAGGGCGGGCTCGCCTACGTCAACATCCTCGCCAACATGTTCATCTCCTCCATCCTGGGCTCCGCAACCGCGCAGGTCGCGATCATGGCCCAGATCATGGTGCCGGAGATGGAGAAGAAGGGCTACGACAAGACCTTCGCGGCGGGCCTCACCGCCTATGGCGGGATGCTCGGCCCGATCATCCCGCCCTCGGTGATGTTCGTGGTCTACAGCGTGCTGGCGCAAGTCTCGGTCAGCGACATGCTGATCGCCGGCATCGTGCCGGGCGTCATTCTCACGGTGATGTTCTGCCTCGTCATCGCGCTGATGGGGTACATGTACAACTACCCCCGCGCGGACTATCAGACGCCACGCCAGCGCGTCATGACGATCCTGCGGACCTCGCCGACGCTGCTGATCCCGATCGTGATCGTCGGCACCATTCTCGGCGGCCTCGCCAACGCCACGGAGTCTGCAGCCGTCGGCGCGGTCGCCGCAGCGCTCGTTGGAAAATACTGGACCAGGGAGTTCAAGTTCTCCCAGCTGCCGCAGATGATGCTGCGCAGCGCGATCTATTCGGCGATCGTGCTGTTCCTGGTCGCTGCCGCCGCCGTGTTCTCCTGGGTGCTGATCTTCGGCAAGGTGCCGCAGGAGACCGCCGGGTGGATCCAGTCCGCCGCCAAGGGCCCGATCAGCTTCATGCTGATCTGCAACGTCATCCTGCTGATCATCGGCACGGTCATCGACGGCATTCCCGGCCTGATCATGACGGTGCCGATCCTGCTGCCGGTCGCAACCGAGATCTATCACATCGACCCCCGGCAGTTCGGAGTCGTGGTGGTGATCAACCTCGTGCTCGGCCTTTTGTCGCCGCCGGTCGGGCTCTGCTTCTTCGTCGCGGCCGCCGTCACCGGCGCCAAGCCCGGCAAGATGTTCATGGTGACGCTGCCGTTCTTCGTCATCTCGTGCCTCCTGCTGGTGCTGCTCTCGCTCTACCCGTCGCTCTCGCTGATCCTCGTCAAATAGGCCCATCCGAAAGGAGCCCGACCATGCCGCTTTCACGCCGCCGCTTTCTCGCCGCCAGTGCCGCCGCCTCGGTGTTCGCGCCATCGCTGGCGCTCGCCCAGGCCAAGGAATTCCGCCTCGGCCTGATCACGCCGAACGGGCATTCCTGGAACAAGGCCGCGCTCAAATTCGGCGAGGATCTCAAGGCCGCGACCAACGGCCGTCTGACCGTGACCGTGTTCCACTCCGGCCAGCTCGGCAACGAGACCGCGATGATGCAGCAATTGCAGTCCGGCGCGCTCGACATGGGCTTCATCCAGGCCGCCGAGCTCGGCTCGCGCGTGCCGCACATCGCCGCGATCAATGCGCCCTACATCGTCCGCTCGACGCCTTCGGTCGCAAAGTTCGTGCGCCATCCGGCGGCGGTGAAGCTGTTCGACGTGCTGGCGCAGGAGACCGGGACCATCGGGCTCGGCTGGGGCATCACCGGCATGCGCGCCGTGTTCTCCTCCAAGGACCTGAATTCGCTCGCCGACATCAAGGGCATGAAGCTGCGCATCAATCCGACGCCGGTCTATCGCGATTTCTACTCCTCGCTGGGCGCAGCACCGACGCCGATCCCGACGCCGCAAGTGTTCGACGCCATGGCCAACGGCCAGGTCGACGGCCTCGAAGCCGATCTCGAGTTCTCCTGGAATCAGCGTTTCGACAAGGTATCGAAGGTGATCCTGCAGATGAATGCCGTCTTCATGCCGATGGCCGCCGTCGTCTCCGGCCGCGTCTGGCAATCGCTCCCCGCCGCCGACCGCGAGCTGATCACCAAGACGATCAAGACGACGCTTGATGCGCAGATCGACGAGCTCGCCGGCAACGAGCCGGCGCTGATCGAGAGCTTCAAGAACGCCCCGATCCCGATCCGCCAGGTCGACGCCAAGGACACCGAGGCCGTCATTGCCGAGTTCGACAAGATTTGGCTGCCGAAAGCCCCCGTGCTCGCCGAGCTGCGCAAGGTCGGCGCGACGCTCTGACCTCGTCCACCTCCCTCACGTCAATGCCCGGCGGATCGAATGATCCGCCGGGCACAATTTCAATCGGAGCCAAACAATGAGCCCACGCATCTCCTGGGAAGGGGTCTTCCCGGCCGTTACCACGCAATTCAACGACGACCTGTCGCTCAATATCGAGGCGACCGCCAAGGTCATGGACGGCCTGATCCGCGACGGCGTCTCCGGCCTGATCGTCTGCGGCTCGGTCGGCGAGAACACCTCGCTGGAGCGCAAGGAGAAGGTCGCGATCATGGAGGCGGCGAAGTCGGTCGCGGCCGGCCGCGTGCCCGTGCTGTGCGGCATCGCCGAATTCACCACGGCCTTCGCAGTCGAGACCGCCAAGGAAGCCGCACGTGTCGGCATCGACGGCGTGATGGTGATGCCGGCCCTGGTCTACTCCTCCAAGCCGCACGAGACCGCCGCGCATTTCCGCGCCGTCGCCAGCGCGACTGACCTGCCGGTGATGCTCTACAACAATCCGCCGATCTACAAGAACGACGTCACGCCGGACATCCTGGCCTCGCTCGCCGACGTCGAAACAGTCGTCTGCTTCAAGGATTCCTCCGGCGACACGCGCCGCTTCATCGACACCCGCAACATGGTCGGCGACCGCTTCGTGCTGTTCGCGGGGCTCGACGATGTCATCGTCGAGAGCGTCGCGATGGGTGCCGTGGGCTGGGTCTCCGGCATGTCGAACGCGTTCCCGCGCGAAGGCGAGACGCTGTTCCGTCTCGCCAAGGCCGGGCGCTTTGCCGAGGCGATGCCGCTCTACGAATGGTTCATGCCGCTCCTGCATCTCGATGCCCGCCCGGACCTCGTCCAGTGCATCAAGCTGTGCGAGCACATCATGGGCCGTGGCACCGCGCTGACCCGCCCGCCGCGCCTGGCGCTGCTGCCGCACGAGAAGGCCGAGGTCGAGACCATGATGGCCAAGGCGCTCAAGAACCGTCCGCGCCTGCCGGATGTCGGGCTGAAGGCGGCCTGACGAAAGCTCTCTCAGTCGTCATTGCGAGGAGCGCTTGCGACGAAGCAATCCAGGGTTTCTCCGCGGAGGGATTCTGGATTGCCTCGCGGAGCCTGTCATCGGGCCGCGCTCGCGCGGACCCGTTGGCTCGCAATGACGGAGAACTAGGAGACCGCTCGCCTCTTCTTCGCATTCAGCGCGGACGCCACGCGGCTTGCGGGCGGCTTGCCGAGCACGCCGCTCATCGCGTTGGTCGCCGCCAGCAGCCGGTCCATATCGACGCCGGTCCTGATGCCCATGCCCTCGAGCATGTAAACGACATCCTCGGTCGCGACGTTGCCAGTCGCGCCCGGCGCATAGGGACAGCCGCCGAGGCCGCCGGCGGCAGCGTCGATGACGCGGACGCCCTCCTCCATCCCGGCATAGAGATTGGCGAGCGCCTGCCCGTAGGTGTCGTGGAAATGCATCGCGAGCTTGCCGACGGGAATGTTGGCGCTGACCGCGCGCAGCATCTCTTTTGCCTTGCTGGGCGTACCGACGCCGATGGTGTCGCCGAGCGAGATCTCGTAGCAGCCGAGCTCGAACAGCGTGCTCGCGAGGTCGGCGACCGCCTTTGGCTCGATCTCGCCGTCGAACGGACAGCCCAGCACGCAGGAGATATAGCCGCGCACCTTGACGCCGTCCGCCTTGGCGCGCGCCAGCACAGGCTTGAACCGCCCGATGGACTCCGCAATCGTACAGTTGATGTTGGCGCGCGAGAAGCCTTCCGAGGCCGCCGCGAACACGGAGACGACTTTCGCGCCCGCGGCACGTGCGGCGTCATAGCCCTTCTCGTTCGGCACCAGCACGTGGAATTCGGCGCGCTTCACATGCGCGACGCCGCGCAGCACGGCATCCGAGCTTGCCATCTGCGGGATCGCCTTGGGCGAGACGAAGGCGCCGACCTCGACCGTATCGAGGCCGGCCGCAACCAGCGCCTCGATGAAGGCTATGCGGGCCTCGACACTGACTGATGTCTTCTCGTTCTGGAGGCCGTCGCGCGGCCCCATCTCGATGATGCGGACGGAATCGCTCATGTCAGTCTCCTGCCGGCTCGACCACGGCGAGCTCCACGCCCTCCTGCACGATGTCGCCGACCTTGCACTTGATGGACTTCAGCACACCCGCATAGGGCGCCCGCAGCGTCTGCTCCATCTTCATCACTTCGAGAGTCAGGATCGGCGCGCCCTTGTCGAGCTTGGCGCCTTCCTCGGCGAGCACGGCGACGACCGTGCCCGGCAAGGGTGCCGCGATCTTGTCTTCGCCGACATGCTCCTCGCTCTCGCCGCCGAACGGATCGACCCAGTGCAGGTCGAACCGGCCGTTGCGGGTGCGCAGATACAATTCATGGCCGTCGATCACGGCGGCGACGGACGATTTGACGCCGTCGAGCGTGAGATCGAAGCCACCGTCCTTCGCCGCGATCGTGAAGGCGAGCTCGCGTTCGCCGATCAGCAGCGTCGAGGGGCCACTGCCGTAGTTCAGCGAGATCTTCTGCTCCGGCCCATGACCAACACCATGCCCGACACGGAAGGCAAAGCTGCGCTGGCGTCGGCCGACCGGCTGCCAGCCGAAGGTCTGCCAGGGTGAATTTGCCTGCGCACGCGCGGCCTGCTGCTCCTCGTTGACGACAGCGGCCACCGCGGCGCAGAGCTCGAGCTCTCCGGGCGCCGGCGCAGCCTGCGTCAACACCGCCAGCTCGCGCTCGATGAAGCCGGTGTCGACCGCATTCGTCCACACCTTCGGATGCGTCATCAGTGCCGACAGGAACGGGATGTTGGTGACGATGCCGCGAACGTCGGTCTCTTCCAGCCCGCGGTTCAGCCGCTCGATCGCCACGTCCCGCGTCGGTCCCCAGGCGATCATCTTGGCCAGCATGGCGTCATAGTACGGCGAGACCGCATCGCCTTCGCGATAGCCGGCGTCGATGCGCAAGCCCCCGGTCTCCGCCGGCAGCCGCCAGGTCGAGATCCTGCCGACCGACGGCATGAAGTTCTTGGTCGGGTTCTCGGCGTAGACGCGCGCTTCGACCGCATGGCCGTTGAGCCGGATCTCGTCTTGCTTGAGCGGCAGCGCCTCGCCGAAGGCGACCCGCAGCTGCCATTCGACGAGGTCGATCCCGGTGATCAGCTCGGTCACGGGATGCTCGACCTGCAGACGCGTGTTCATCTCGATGAAGAACACGTCCTTGCCGTCGGAGACGAACTCGATGGTGCCGGCGCCGACATAGTTGACCGCGCCCGCCGCCTTTCGGGCGGCGGCGCAGACCGTTTCGCGTTGCGCGGCGTTGAGCGTCGGCGACGGCGCCTCCTCGATCACCTTCTGGTGCCGGCGCTGCAACGTGCATTCGCGCTCGAACAGCGACAAGAGATTGCCGTGGCTGTCGCCGATCACTTGCACCTCGATATGCCGGGGATTGTCGACATACTTTTCGATCAGCATGCGATCATCGCCGAACGCGGCCAGGGCCTCGCGCTTGGCGCTGACGATCGCAACCCCGAGCTCGGCCGCCGAACGCACGATCCGCATGCCGCGGCCGCCACCGCCGGCGGAGGCCTTCACCAGGACGGGAAAGCCGATCTTCTCGGCCGCCTTCGACAGCGTCGCCTCGTCCTGGGCCTCACCATGATAGCCAGGCACCAGCGGCACGCCGGCCTTCTCCATCAGCTCCTTGGAACCGGACTTCGAGCCCATTGCCGTCATCATCCCGGCGGTCGGGCCGACGAAGACGAGCCCCGCATCGAGGCAGGCCCGCGCGAATTCGGCATTCTCCGACAGGAAGCCGTAGCCGGGGTGCACAGCTTCCGCGCCGGTCTTGCGCGCGGCCTCGATCAGCCGCTCGACGTTGAGATAGCTGTCGCGGGCGCGTGCCGGCCCGAGCAGCACGGCTTCGTCGGCGAGCGCGACATGCATCGCGTCGCGGTCGGCCTCCGAATAGACGGCGACCGTGCGCAGGCCCATGGCGCGTGCGGTGCGGATGACGCGGCAGGCGATCTCGCCGCGATTGGCGATCAGGAGCGTGCGAAATGGCCGGTAGAGCTTCGAGCGGTCCATCACATCACATCCTGAACAGGCCGAATTTCGTCGGCTCGATCGGCGCATTCGACGCCGCCGAGAGGCCGAGCCCGAGCACGAGGCGCGTGTCGGCCGGGTCGATGACGCCGTCGTCCCACAGACGCGCGGTCGCGTAATACGGGTGCCCCTGGCTCTCATATTGCGCGCGGATGGGCTCGCGGAATTTATCTTCCTCTTCCCTGGACCAGCTATCGCCCTTGGCCTCGATGTTGTCGCGCCGCACCTGGCTCAGCACCATCGAGGCCTGCTCGCCGCCCATCACCGAGATGCGCGCGTTCGGCCACATCCAGAGGAAGCGCGGCGAGTAGGCGCGGCCGCACATGCCGTAATTGCCGGCGCCGTAGGAGCCGCCGATCACGACGGTGAATTTCGGCACCGAGGCGGTCGCAACTGCCGTGACCAGCTTGGCGCCGTCACGTGCGATGCCGCCAGCCTCGTATTTCTTGCCGACCATGAAGCCCGTGATGTTCTGCAGGAACACCAGCGGAATGCCGCGCTGGCAGCACAGCTCGATGAAATGCGCGCCCTTCAGCGAGCTCTCGCTGAACAGGATGCCGTTGTTGGCGATGATGCCGACAGGAAACCCCCAGATATGGGCGAAGCCGCACACCAGCGTCGTGCCGTAGAGTTTCTTGAACTCGTCGAACTCGGAGCCGTCGACGATGCGGGCGATGATGTCGCGCACGTCGAATGGCTTTCTGCCGTCCACGGGCACCACGCCATAAATCTCTTCAGCGGCAAACAGCGGCTCACGCGGCGGGTGCATGTTGAGGTTCGGCCGCGCGGAAGGCTTGAGCGTGCCGACGATGCGCCGGGCGATGCCGATCGCATGGGCATCGTTCTGAGCGTAATGATCGGTCACGCCCGATTGCCGCGAATGCACGTCTGCGCCACCGAGCTCCTCCGCGCTGACGACCTCGCCGGTCGCGGCCTTCACCAGCGGCGGGCCGCCGAGGAAGATGGTGCCCTGATTGCGCACGATGATGCTCTCGTCCGACATCGCTGGAACATAGGCGCCGCCGGCAGTGCAGGAGCCCATGACGATCGCGATCTGCGGAATGCCCTGCGAGGACATCTGCGCCTGGTTGTAGAAGATGCGGCCGAAATGCCGCTCGTCCGGGAAGATCTCGTCCTGGAGCGGCAGGAAGGCGCCGCCGGAATCGACCATGTAGACGCAGGGAAGATTGTTCTGTCGTGCGATATCCTGGGCGCGCAGATGCTTCTTCACCGTCATCGGATAATAGGTGCCGCCCTTGATGGTGGCATCGTTGGCGACGATCACGCATTCGCGCCCTGAAATGCGTCCCACCCCCGTGACGACGCTCGCCGAATGCACGTCGCCGCCATAGAGGCCGTAGGCCGCGAGCGGCGACAGCTCCAGGAACGAGGTGCCGGGATCGACCAAGAGATCGACGCGCTGGCGCGCCAACATCTTGCCCCGCGCGGTGTGGCGGTTGCGCGAGGCCTCACCACCGCCGCCGGCGACCTGGCTCAGCTTCTCGCGCAAATCCGCGACGAGCGCGCGCATGGCCTCTGCGTTACGTGCAAAGTCTGACGAAGACGGATCGATGCTGGAATGGAGCGGCATGATGTTTCCAATGAGGTGAACGTTAAGCCGTCTCGGCCATCAGCTCGCGGCCGATCAGCATGCGGCGCACCTCGGACGTACCGGCGCCGATCTCGTAGAGTTTCGCGTCGCGCCAGAGACGCCCCACGGGGAATTCGCTGGTGTAGCCGACCCCGCCGAGCGCCTGGATCGCCTCGCCCGCCATCCACGTCGCCTTCTCCGCCGAATAGAGGATCGCGGCCGCCGCATCCTTGCGCAGGGTGCGCGCGTGGTCGGCGCGGTCGCAGGCGCGCCCCACCGCATAGACATAGGCGCGCGTGGCCTGCCAGGTCGAATACATGTCGGCGAGCTTGCCCTGCATCAGCTGGAAGTCGCCGATCGGCTGGCCGAACTGCTTGCGCTCGTGCATGTAGGGCACGACGGCATCCATGCAGGCCGCCATGATCCCGAGCGGGCCGCCCGAGAGCACCGCGCGCTCATAGTCGAGGCCGGACATCAGCACCTTGACGCCCTCGCCCACCTTGCCGAGCACGTTCTCCTCTGGCACCTCGCATTCGTCGAAGAACAAGGGATAGGTGTTGGAGCCGCGCATGCCGAGCTTGTCGAGATGCTGACCGTGGGTGAAGCCTTTGAAGCCCTTCTCGATCAGGAAGGCCGTCATGCCGCGCGGGCCCGCCTCCGGATCGGTCTTCGCATAGACGACGAGCACGTCGGCGTCGCCGCCATTGGTGATCCACATCTTCGAGCCGTTGAGCACGTAGCGGTCGCTGCGCTTGTCGGCGCGCAGCTTCATCGAGACGACGTCGGAGCCGGCACCGGGTTCGGACATCGCGAGCGCGCCAACATACTCGCCGGAAATCAGCTTGGGCAGATAGCGCTGCCGCTGCGCGTCGTTGCCATTGCGACGGATCTGGTTGACGCAGAGATTGGAATGGGCGCCGTAGGACAGCCCCACGGCAGCCGAGCCGCGCGAAATCTCCTCCATGGCGACAATATGGGCGAGGTAGCCCATGTTGGACCCGCCATATTGCTCCGGCGCGGTCATGCCGAGCAGGCCAAGGTCGCCAAGGCGCTTCCAGAGGTCTGCTGGGAACAGGTTGGCTTTCTCGATCTCCGCGGCGCGCGGGGTGATCTCCGCCTCCACGAAGGAGCGAACCGTGTCGCGCAGCAGGCTGATGTCTTCGCCTAGATCGAAATCGATGCTCGGAATGTTCAAGGCGATTCCTCCGTGTTTTGGGGTCCGAACCTAGCCCGGTCCGGGCCCTCTTGCAGTCGAAAAGGTTGCATTTTCCGCCAAACTTGGCGAGGATTTTCCTGAGGGAATTCCGATGCCTTTTCAAGCCGCCACCGCGGTCCCGCGCCGCGCCGTGACTCCCGCCGCCTTCGTCCGCGGCGTGGTCGCCGCCTATGAACGATACGGCCGCGATCCCGCGGAGGCGCTGAGCCGGGGTCAAGTCCCGCCGGACCTTCTCAATTCTCCGGATGGGAGGGTCACCGCGGCCCAGTTCGAGGCGCTGGCAGGCCACGCCATGCGCGAGCTCGACGATGAGGCGCTCGGCTGGTTTTCCCGCCGGCTGCCCTGGGGCACCTATGGCATGCTGTGCCGCGCCTCCATCACCGCGCCGACGCTGGAGGTCGCGCTGAAGCGCTGGTGCAGGCATCACCGCCTGGTCACCGATGACGTGCTGCTCGATCTCGAGGTTGGCGAAGAGACCGCAATCGTTTCGATCCGTGAGCTGCGCGACCTCGGGCCGTTGCGCGAGTTCTGCCTGGTCACCCTGTTCCGCTACGTGCTCGGCTTCTCGTGTTGGGCCGTCGACTCCCAGATCGCGCTCCGCGCGGCTGAATTCCCCTACCCCGAGCCCGGCCACGTCTCGGTCTATCCGACCATCTTTTGCAGGAACGTCCGCTTCGACGCGGCCCATGCCCGCATCGTCTTCGACAAGCACTATCTATCGCTGCCGCTCGCGCGCAGCGCCACCGATCTCGACAACATGCTCGAGGGCGCGCTCAGGCTGACCGTGCTGCCCTACCGGCGGGACCGGCTGCTGGTCGAGCGTGTCCGCCGCGTGCTGCGCAATGCGCGTGGACGGATCCTCGGCGCCGAGGACGTGGCGAGCGAACTCGCACTCTCCACCCGCACCATGCATCGTCGCCTGCGCGAGGAGTCCACCTCGCTGCGCGACCTCAAGGAAGAAGCAAAATTCGAAATGGCAAAACAGGAGCTGATGCGCGGCCGCACCCCGATCAAGCGCATCGCGGAGATCGCCGGCTTCCGCAACGAGAAGAGTTTTTCGCGCGCCTTCCGCAGCTGGACCGGCACAAGCCCGCGCGAATTTCGCGGCCGGTATCGGTGAGGCGCGCCGGCGCGCGACGTCAAAAAGTTGCGGCCCCCGCGATGGCTGGAGGCCGCGACATTTCAGGGCTCGACAAGATTTCAGGCGTCAGTTCGAATTGGTCTGCCCGCCCGACCGAAGCTTGCGCGACTGCGTCTGCTTCGGCTGCAAGGCGAACGCGTCGTTCGAGGTCTTGGAGGCGCCGCTCTGCGAGCAGATGCCGCCGATGCCGCCGGCCGCTGCCCGGCATGCTTCCATCGTCGGATAGCCGCAGCCATGCGCCGCCTGGGCACCGTTGGTGATGCAGTATTCTTCGGCCTGTGCTGCGGGGGTGGTCATCATGAGAAACGCAGATGCAAACAGCGTCGCGGCCGATGCGACGAACGCCTTCGAAATCGATGTCATGGTGTCTTTTCCTGCTTCAGGGTCCCACAAAAAAGTCCTCGGCATGCCAGGCACGCGGAGGTTCACGCCTTGGATCTAGGCCGGCCTAGGGACCCGACAATCACGGCTCAGCGCATTGCAGGGCTTCGCAAATCACATGTCACAGTTAGGTGACTAACTCATGCACAATAATTCGGATTGCGTGAAATGCCGAGCGGTCCGTACGGATGTCTCGAGATCCCTATCCCGCCGGCGCCGCTACCGCGACCTCCTGCAACGGCAGCGGCACATCCTTCGCGACGCCCAGCACGGGGAAGCTGCGGACGTTCTTCACGTTCGGCATCGCGGCGAAATGCAGGAGCTGCTGGCGCATGCTCTCGACGCTGGGCGCGACGCATTTCAAGAGATAGTCGGTGTCGCCCGAAATCCGCCAGCACTGCTGGATGCGCGGGATCGCGGCGATCGAGCTCTCGAACGTCTCCAGCACCGGCTGGGCCTGACTGCCGAGCTGGATCGAGACGAACGACACCACCTCATAGCCGAGCAACCGCTCGTCGATGACGGCGCGCACCGCCCGGATGACGCCCCGGCTGAACAGCGATTTCAGCCGCCGCAGGCAGTTCGGCGCCGACACGCCGACCCGCAGTGCCAGCTCGTTGTTGCGCACCCGCCCGTCCTGCTGCAGTTCGGATAGTATCTTCAGATCGACGCCGTCGAGCTGGTCACGCCCCGCCATACCCCACCTCGCCATGAGCTCGTCATGGCCCCAGCGAAGCACGCAGCGGAATTGATGCCAAGGGGTGCTGGCCACCGATGCGACGTTGTCACGTACGGGCGGAATGCCTCTCCGCCATCAAGCCGGGCTTGTCCCGCCGGCGGCCGCCCGCCCCTCAATGCGTCCAGGGCTCGCCGCGACGGAACGAGAAATTGTCGGCATAGGCAACCGGCCGGCGGATCGACTCCTGCGGCTCGACCACCTGGTAGGCGATGCCCTTGCGCTCGCAATAGGCGATAGCCTCTTCCTTGGAGTGGAAGCGCAGCGTGATCTGCTGCTTCATGTCGCTCGACGAGGTCCAACCCATCAGCGGCTCGACCGAGCGCGGCTGCTCCGGCTCGTAGTCGAGCTGCCATTCCTTCGTCTTCGACCGGCCGGATTGCATCGCGTTCTTGGCGGGCTTGAAAATGCGTGCGGTCATGGCTGGTCCGGGCCTCTTCGTCTTTTCGTTCGATTTCGATGCGTCACGGTGGCAGTTGGTGGAAATCTCGGGGATAGTATAGAGACACCGATCGGGAACTGATCGGTGATTCCGGCTCCCCGGCACCCTCACCAACGGTATAGTCATTATGCTGCACCGTGACAATTGCGTACCCGCCTCCGGCGCCGGCATCCCGCCCGGCGGCACCGCCTCGCCGACACCAGCGTATCCGTCCCCTTCGAAAGCTCCCGTCGCATGGCCTTCCTGAACATCAACGCCACGCTCCCTGAAAAGGGCCGTGATCTCAGGCTCGACCTGTTTCGCGGTGTCGCGAACTGGGCGATCTTTCTCGACCATATCCCCGACAATGTCGTGAACTGGATCACGACCCGCAACTACGGCTTTTCCGACGCGGCCGATCTGTTCGTCTTCATCTCCGGCTATACCGCCTCCTTCGTCTATGCGCGGATGATGCTGGAGCGCGGCTTCGTCGTCGGCGCCACGCGGCTGACCAAGCGGGTCTGGCAGCTTTATGTCGCCCACATCATCCTGTTCGTGATCTACATCGCCTCGATCAGCTATCTCGCGCTGCGCTTCGGCGATTCCGAGATGATCAACGAGTTCAACGTCGCCGGCCTCGTCGATAACGCCACCGAGACGCTGCGCCAGGGCCTGTTCCTGCGCTTCAAGCCGCTCAATCTCGACGTGCTGCCGCTCTACATCGTGCTGATGGGCCTGTTTCCGCCGGTGCTGTGGTTCATGCTGCGCAAGCCCGACCTGACGATGGCGCTGTCGATCGTGCTGTGGCTCGCCGCGCGCCACTTCGGCTGGAATCTGAACGCCTATCCGGCCGGCCAGTGGTACTTCAACCCCTATTGCTGGCAGGTGCTGTTCGTGTTCGGCGCCTGGTGCGCGATGGGCGGGGCGCGGCGCTCGATGGCGCTGATCAATTCGCCAATCACCCTGTGGGCCTGCCTAGGCTATCTCTTGTTCGCGCTGGTCATGACCATGGCCGGCCGCTTCCCCGCTCTTGGCGGCATGCTCCCGGAATGGCTGTTCGCGGCCTTCAACCCCAACGACAAGACCAATCTTGCACCGTACCGCTTCCTCCATTTCGTGGTGATCGTGATCCTGGTGATCCGCTTCGTGCCGAAGGAGTGGCCGGGACTGGAGTGGAGGGTGTTCGACCCCTTGATCGTGTGCGGCCAGCAGTCGCTCGCCGTGTTCTGCGTCGGCGTGTTCCTGTCCTTCGTCGGCCATTTCGAGCTGTCGATGAGTTCGGGCTCGCTGCTCGCGCAGATTTTCGTCAGCATCGCCGGCATCGCGATCATGACGACGGTGGCCTATTACATTTCGTGGTCGAAGAAGCAGGACAAGCCGCTGAAGCCGCCACCGGCCAAGCCGGCCGCAGAGGCGAAGGCGGCCTGAGAGAGGCAGCCCCCTACGCCGCCTCTTCGCCGTCGAACTCCGTGAATTTCTTGTAGATCCATTCGCGGCCGTCGTGGCGGCGCCAGACCTTGCCGACAACGAACTGCCCATTGATGGAGCGGCGCGGCACGATCACGGTCCAGAGGTGCCAGATCTCCGTCCAGCTCGACTGCGGGCCGACGGTCTTGAGGTCAAGATCAAAAGACATGGGACAGAACTCGCTGGCGCAGAACTCAACTGATACGCGCGCTGCGACGAACCATGATCTGTGGTCGCACAGAAGGGCAGCCCATCGCGAGCCGGGTCCGAGCTGATAACAGCCACCCAAGCGGCCGCAACAGCCGCTCGCCTTTAACCTAACCGATCAACCTTACTTCTTGGGATGGATCGGCGCGATCGGTTGAAAGGCGGCGCCGGCTTTTCTAGAATATACGTGATTTGAGAACGAGCGCACTATTTCAGCGCACGGTGATTTTCGAGCTGACGTCGGGCTTTGCCAGCAATCGGACGTTTGCAAAAAAAAGTTGATTTGCGGGGAACAACGACAATGAAATTGCAATGTGCACGCCTGCGCCTCGCGTTGCGAATGGCGCCCGCGCCGATCGTGAGAACGCCGTCACAGGAGCCGCCGCAAGCCGCCAACGACAACCAGGCGGTCTGGTCCTTTGTCCCGTTTCCGCCCGGCTGGCACGCGTCGAGCTGACCAGCGCGGCCGGAAAAGCGCAACGCCGCGCAAGCGGAATATCATCGCTTGGCGGCGTCCGTTTAGACATTGGGCGCTGAAATCCCCAATGCAGATAGGTCTATGGCGACGCGCAAAGGTTCGATGCGGCTTTGCTGATGCCGCGCGAAGCGGACGGCAGGACGTGAAAAATCCCGGGCGGGCGCCTTTCTGGCCCTCACCTCGCAACCTATCCCCGAGATACGAGTTGCCACTTTTTCCCGCATGCCCAAATCCACTCGAGCCGGAGCGCGGCCGTGAATTTTCGCGAACCAGCAGAGATCCATCACCGGCAACCCACAAGTGGGAGCGAGGCGGTGGGTCAGATCGAGATCCAGGAGAATGTGACCGACACGCCGGAGGCTGGAAGCTCCCTGTTCGCGATCTGCGGGATAGGCGTGGCCGGATTGGTGATGCTGGGGTGGATCTGCGCTCTCGCCTGGATCGCCTGGCGCATCGTCGGTTGGATGCTGTCTTGAGGATGTGCGCCTCCGAGGAACGGACGTGGCGCTCAACCTAGGGACTGGTCGGGGCAGCTGGATTCGAACCAACGACCTGCAGTACCCAAAACTGCCGCGCTACCAGGCTGCGCTATACCCCGAATGTCCGGCAAGCCCTGTCGATACACGCTTCCCAAGGCGCCAGCAAGCTTCCAAAGGCGCCAACAAGCTTCCAAAGACGCCAGCAAGCTTCCAAAGACGCCCGCAAGGCCGGCAAGCGCCCCGGGGCCTGCCCGTCTTATTTGCTGCCGAACAGAGGGTGGCCGACGCGATCGCCAGGGCGGATGCCATATTTTTGCGCCGTTCCCGCCACCACCTCCAGCACTGCCCGGGCGGGCCCCCGGGACGAGATGATCTTCGTCGACAACGGCTCGGTGTTCTCGGCGATGCGCAGGATGCGGCCATCGGCGCGGATGAAGATCATGTCGAGCGAGACGTAAGTGTTCTTCATCCACATCGACACTTCCTGCTCGGGATTGAAGTCGAACAGCATGCCTTTGCCGTCGGCCAATTCCTTGCGATACATCAGGCCGGTCTGCTTCTCCTCCTCGGTCGTTGCCATTTCCACCGAGAACACCTGCACGCCGTTCTTGGTGACGATCTCGAGCGGCTGGAAGCTGGCGGCGCCGACAGGTGCGCTCGCGACGGCCAAGCCGGCGACGACGAGGATGGCGCCAAGCCAGCCCTTCGCAACGGACCAGACGGCCTTTCGATCAAAGTTCATGGGAGCTCTCAAGGCGTGGGACTTGGCCAGTCCTTACGCGGCGACCGCCGGAAAGGAAAGAGGCGCGCCGGCCAGCCGGCACGCCTCTGCTCACGATTGCGGGAACTCGAGCCTTTAGTGCGACTGCAATCCCGGCGATCCGGTTTCCGGATGGATCTCGGCCGCCATCATGCCCTTGGAGCCGGGCCCGAAGCGCACCAGGACATACTGGCCTGGCCTGAGCTCGGTCATGCCGAAGCGGCGCAGCGTCTCCATGTGCACGAAGATGTCGGGCGTGCCCTCGCCGCAGGTCAGGAAGCCGAAGCCACGCAGCCGGTTGAACCATTTGACTTGAGCCCGTTCCAGCCCGCTGGTCGGGGTCACCGTGACATGGGTGCGCGGCGGCAGCATTTGCGCCGGATGGATCGCGGTCGACTCGTCCATCGAGACGACGCGGAAGGCTTGGTAACCCTTCGCGCGCTGGATGCATTCGACGACGACACGGGCGCCTTCATAAGCCGTCTGGAAGCCGTCGCGCCTAAGCACGGTGACGTGCAGGAGGACGTCCGGCCAGCCATTGTCGGGAACGATGAAGCCATAGCCCTTGGAGGCGTCGAACCACTTGATGACGCCACGGACCTCGACGAGGTTGGCGCCGGTCTCACCAAGCCCGCTGAATGGACTGAGCGCGCCCTCGCGGCCGGCACCGCCGTGTTCGCCCGGCGTCATTCGCCCGGGCGAAGTGCCCTGTCCGGGAACTCCAAGCTTCTTGGACTCAAATCCGTCCGACGACCCCATAACCCCGGACCCCACACTGCCATGCTACCCGCCACATTGGCGGCGCTCGAATCACGCGTCTTGAGAGATTGTTCTCGGTTCGACGCGACGCGAATCTTCGACTCAAAAGATAACACTCCCGGTTGCGGCGCATAGACAAAAAAGAGATTCGCCGGAACCTATGAACAGCTTGCACAGCCGCGAATCAAACTGATGCCTCAATTGCCGACAAAGGGCCCGAGAGTCTCGCCGATGTCGTGGTGGATGACGAGATCGGCGATGTCATCCTGATCCGTCGGCTCGCGATTGATGATCACGAGACGTGCACCTGCGCGCCTGGCCATCATCGGAAAGCCCGCGGCCGGCCAGACCACGAGCGAGGAACCGATCGCGATGAAGAGATCGCAGGCTTGCGACAGCGCGGTTGCTCGCTGCATCTCGTCATCCGGCATCATCTGGCCGAAGGAGATCGTGGCGGTCTTCACCGGCTCGTCGCACGTGGTGCAGTTGGGCGCCGCGCCATCGTCGTCGAAACGGCGCTTCACCCAATCGAGCTGATAGGCCTGCCCGCATCCGATGCAGCGCGCATAAGTGGTATTTCCGTGAAGTTCAATCACGTGTTCGGGCGCAAAGCCCGAGGCCTGGTGCAGATTGTCGATGTTCTGGGTGATGACCGCGGGAACCTTGCCGGCGCGGTAGAGCGAGGCCAGCGCGCGATGGCCGCGGCCGGGCTTCGCCGCCGCGAAGACCTCCTCCATCGCGAAGCGCCGGCGCCAGGATTCGTCCCGCGCCTCTTGGCTCGCAACGAACTCGTCGAATGGGATCGGACGGTTACGCGTCCAAATTCCACCCGGCGAACGGAAGTCGGGAATGCCGCACTCGGTCGAGATGCCGGCGCCGGTGAACGGCACGATGGTTCTGGCCTCGGCGATCATGCCACCGAGGCGCTCGATGCCGCTCTGAAGATCCGATGCGATCAATCGCGCCTCCCGACTCGTTTTGCCTGACAGCAACATGCGCAAGCGGCAAGATCGTTGACTCTCTTATCAAGCGCGAACGCAATGCGCTCCGCAATTTTTCCCGGCCTACGCTTATCACAATCCTGCAATGCCTCCTCCCCATTGACGCCCCATTCAGGAGCGCCAATGGATGTGTTGACGCGACTCAACGTGATTGCGGCGGCAGCGCTTGAGTTCGGATGTGCACATACTCGGGTGTAGAGGGGATTTGACATGACCGAAGACGAAGAACGCAAGGTTCGTGAGCGCGACGAGATCGCCGCCCGTGTCGCCGCCTTCCGTGCCACGCAGGAAAAGTTCAAGCGCGAGCGCGAAGAATATTTCGTGTCGACACTGGAGAACGCCCGCAAGGTCGAGCGGCCATCGCTCTGGCCCTAGCATCATCGCGCAAGCAGGCGCGAAGGCGTACGAATGAAAAAAGCCCGGAGCATCGCTCCGGGCTTTTCGCTATTGGGGACTACCAATGCCGCCAGTGGTGGTGGCGGTAGTACGGTCCGCCATAATAGGCGTAGGGGCCCGGTCCGTAGTAATAGCTCGGGCCGTCATAGTAGGCGTAGCCGGGACCGTAATAGCCATAGGGGTGGGAGGCGGCGATCGCGCCCGCGGTGATCGCGCCGGCGGCAAGGCCGAACGCGAGGCCCGGGCCGATGCCGCGGCCGCGCGCCTCAGCCGGTGCAGGCGCCGCGACGGCGGTCACGCCGACGGCCGCGATGGTGGCCAGAACTGCCAGTGTTTTCTTCATGATGTCCTCCTTCGCGTCTCGCGGGATAACCCCGGGCACCTGCCATGGTTGCGCGACCGGCAGAAACGACCACGGTGGAAAAATCTCGATGCACCGGGAACGAAATCGCCGAATGCAGATTGATCCGTCAGGTGTGAGCCTTGGCCATCCGGGTAGAGGCATCAGCACGTAACCCCGTCAGCATCTCCGCGATGCTGGCGGGGTTTTCAGTCTCACGGGAGCAAATGGCAGCAGACCACCATTGCTGCCAGCGGGGTGGACGATCGAGGAGGAAGGTTTGCCCTTATCCGCTTTGCTGGCCCGTATTCGCAAATTGGTTCCCAGATCCGACGATGAGCATTACGACGAGATCGTCCGCAGCTTCGGTGTCGGCGCGCTGCGCCCGCCGCCGACGCCGATGAGCGACCGCGAGCTGGCGCAGGCCATCGCCGAGTTCCTGAAGCAGCAGCCCTCGAGCGAATCCGTCGCGACCCTCGGCCGCCGGCTCGATCCCTCCTCTCCCGTCTGAGTTTCTTTGCGAGAGCAGGGAACCAGGATTGCGCGCAGACGTTGAGTTCCCTTACGCTGAGCGGAAAGCGGAAAGAGACCCCGAGATGCCCGCGTGGCTTGAGATTTTGCTCAATCTGGTCGGCTATGCCGGCTTCGTGGCGCTCGCCTCGCGCGGCGCCGCCAGCCCGCAAGCGCAGGCCGACGATCGCAGCTACGGCGATGATGGCTAATTAGCGCGCGCCGTCTGGCCTGCCGTGCGCACCAGCCGGTCGGCCTTGATCGCAACGCGCGTGTCCTCCGCCTGCGGCCGCAGCGAGAAGCTGATCACCACGAAGGTAAGACAGAACAGCGTGCCGACGACGGCGACGCGCCGGTAGGTGTGCTGGTCGCCTTGAAAAAAGGACGGCTCCGAAAAAGGCATCATGGCAAAATTGCTTCTTGGCAAAGTCGTTTCTTGCTTGTCTTTGCCCGACACCTACCCCAACCCGCGGCAAGCGCAACGCGATTGGGCTTTTAACCTAACCGAATAGGGTTATCGGCATCGGTGCAAGTTATCGTTAGGCAGACCAGAGCCGCACCTCTGCCGCAAGGAGCGGTGAAAGACCGGCCGGCTTTGTTCCAGTTTCGACTCCATTTCGTTCCCGAAGAACGAATCGGAATCACAGAAAACGGCGCGGAGCAGTTCTTAACGAATCCTCTTGCGACCTCGATCAGGCCGGCACACTTCCATGCCGCTCCTCCTTCGCCTCATTGCTTGCGGACAAGACAGCGACGGGGACTGCGCCAGCATCACGCCATCTCGTTCCGATACGCGCGGTCGCATCGCCGCGGCCTGGCGCAACCTGTTCTGCATCCGACTCCATTTCGTTCTCGAAGAACGAATCGGAGTCGCAAAAATCAGCGTGGAGCAGTTCCTAATGATTGATGAAAGCGCGCGCTGTCTTGGACGGCAGGGCCCGTCGCAGGCAAACGCTACGGCGACAAGCAAGCGCGCCCCCTCAGAACGAGCCCGCGCCTGCGCATTGCCGCGTGTCGTTGACGATGGATCAAGCCGCCCGCTTCGACTTGTCTTTCGAGAAGCATTCGAGGATCTGGATGCGGAGCTCTTCTGCGGCGGGCCCCTCGAGCTTCCTGAGCTCGTTCCACAGCCTGATCACTTCGCGCTGCTTTTCGACGGTCATGAGCACCCTCCCAATGGTCCATCAAGGCTGCTCACATTAGAACAAATCGAGAACAAAAAGTCCAGCCCTCGGGAGAGTTTTCGTGCTGAACCTTTTCGGCGCGGCAGGGACCTACGGAAGCTGGGGATTTCAGCGCCCAGTCACGCGGCAGCGCCGCCTGACGAACATACTCCGTCATTGCGGCGCTGTTGCTTTTTGGCATTTCAACTTTAAGTTACGCCCATGCTGACGGCCAGGCGCTGAAATCCCAACGCCGTCGGTGAGAAGAGCCTCGCGCGAAAGCGCGGGGTTTTTTCTTGCGATGATTTGTAAGGGCGGATTGCGGCGACCGGAACGAGGTCTCGCCTTCTGCATTGACGGTCCGAAATTCAGCGGGCCGGCAACCGCGCGACGCAGCCGTTCGGCGCGACTGAAGCTTGCGCCGCGGAATACGCATCGAGCCGCTGATGATCTGCGAGTTCTGCGAGAACGAAATCCCGGTCGGTCTTTCGCTCTGCCCGGCTTGCGGAAAGCCGCAGGGCGCGCCCGGACGGAGCGAGCGGCGCGCGCCGTGATTTGGTCCTGATCGTCGTGGCGGTGTTCGGCATCGCCATCGCCGAGCACCACCTCTTCTTCAGCCCTTGATCATTGCGCCGTCGCAAGAAGTCCGGCGCGATAACATCGTCGGCGGCTCAGACCGCGTCCTTCGCCACCTTCAAGGGCGAGGCCTTGACCGATTTGCTCGCGGGCTTCGCCGCAAACTGCATCGGCTCCTTGGTGAAGGGATTGATGCCCATGCGGGCTTCGGTCGCCGGCTTGTTCACCACCGACATCTTCACGAAGCCGGGAATGACGAACTCGCCGGACTCGTTGAGCTCCTTGTAGCCGACGGTCGCCATGTACTCGATCACCGACTTCACGTCGTTCTTCGAAAGCTGCGTGCCCTCGGCAATTGCATCGATCAATTGGGTCTTCGTCATCTTCGCCATGTCTGAATTCCTCTGAATGGGGGCGCGCGCAATTCCTGCTGGGGACGCGGCCGAACCGCGGGGGCACGCTGCTGATTCATGCCAGAAGTCATGAAGTGATCGGGCTTAGAACCCATCGAGGCCGAAAACGCAAGCACGGTTCTCGGGGACGCCCGGCCCTAATGATGCCGCCGGACACACCCACCTTCTTTTTGAACCATTCAGCGGTTGACGCGTCTTATGTTTGAAGTCGCTGAACTTCGCCCCGCCAGAGAGCCCCGCTGTCCCCAGGCGGGGCTTTCGCTGTTCGAGAGTCCAGTTGATCCCACCCGCCGTGTCACCTCCGCGTGAAACCTGTGGCTCCGCAGGCATTGTTGACGCTTCAGTAACCTAACGCGGCCAAGCTCCCATCAGGTTCGTTGCGTTGGAGTATCCCCACAGTGCTGGATTTTGACGAGCTGCGTGAACTCGCAGCTGATGTTCGTATTTTCGTCGACGTCGCCGAAGACAAGGCCGAAGCGCTCAGAGCCGTCATCGCGGCTTACGATGTCGTGCTGGCGATCTTCCCCACCGAGGAGGGCATGGGCCTCCACGTCATCAAGGGCAGCGAGATCCTGGACAGGATCGCGAAATCGCGGACGCATGCGATGTACAGCCACACGGCGATCGCGGTTCCCGATCTTGCACATGCAAGAGCGCTCAAGTTCCTGACGGCCCCTGTCGATCAGCGGATTGCGGCCTAAAGCATGATCCGGAAAAGTACGAAGCGGTTTTCCGGAAAGATCATGCGTAAACAACAAGCTAAAGCGCGATGACGATTCATCCAAATCTCATCGCGCTTTAGTCTTCTGCAGCGCTTGCTTGTCGGCCACGCCGCTCCGCAGCAAAGCGGCGCGTGGTTCATTTCGCCCGACGGCAGAGGTGAACCGCGCATCTGCCGTCAGCGAAGCAGCGCGGGTAGTTCACCCCGATAGAGAACCCCGCCTCCTCAAGGGCGGGGTTTTCGCTTTTGCGCGCTGCATCAGTTCGCCCGGAATTTCAAGCCTCTCTTTTCCGTTGACCCGGTTCCCCTGCCGACGCACCCTCTCGAGGGGGCGGGGTTTGAGGAGGCATTATGCCGAAAACCCTTGTGGAATTCAGAGCGAAGAACCTTCGTTTACTTGAACAGCTTTGTCCCGACGACCCGCGATACATCCAAGCCTGGTTGAAGCAATTCGATGAGCAGAACGGGATCGCGCCCGAAGCTCGTCCGAAGTCCGGCAAAGCCCCACGGGCAGCTTCGCCGAAGAAGGCCGCTTCGCCCGGTCGGGCGAGGTCGGCGCCCTCCTCCTCGGCCTCGGCCCGCTGATCGGCGCAGCGACGTACGCGCCTCGGGCTTGGTCGTGTCCCGAGGAGTGGTGTAGCTGATTAGCAAAGCCGCTCGCGAAGCGCGCCCTCAATAGCGCCGTAGCGAGCGAGCGGCTTTGCGGGTGGTCACCGATGATTCGTCGGTAAGGTTTGGATTG
>Ga0209489_103684_pt1 | contig 29422 bp, 9 predicted proteins | sample SiratrowhiteBW_FD_187527 | JGI IMG/M metagenome (GOLD analysis project Ga0209489, IMG submission 187527) | Root nodule microbial communities of legume samples collected from California, USA - Siratro white BW (SPAdes) (version 2) | ecosystem: Host-associated > Plants > Roots > Nodule | place: USA...
CACCCAAGTGGGATCAATGGGATTGCGGATGAAGATAGTGCTCGCTCACCTTCCATTTTTCAATTTGGAATCCAGGCCAAGCAAATTAGAAAATTCAAGCCTTTGAATTAGCTGGACAGTTGAAAACTTTTTGCACATTTGCAACCTCTGCCATAATTTGAAAAGGAAACAAAAGTCAAAACAAAGTTTTATTGTAAATATGAGTTTACAAACCAACAAAATTCAGGAATAGTTATTTTTGTTTTTAACTAGATGCAAAAAAGTAGATGGACCTACCTCCTTCCACCACAATATGTGAGGAAGATCTTTGTCATCTAAAACATTATTTGGTACTTTTGGCTTCTTGGTGGTCCTGCTACTTCCCCTTGAAACCTTGTTATCCACATAAGTCGATACATTCTTTGCACATCCATTTATTCTGTTCATCAAGAAGTTTCACATTTTATATGTCATACCACAAAAGAACAAATATTTACATAATTAGGATTTCACCATGCCAAGCAAATATTAGGTCAACTTCTATGTTGGTGATTAAAAGCTTTCTCCATTCAACATTTAGCTCCTTGGTGTTTTAAGAATTGTTGGAAGAATGTGGTATATCAACTTAAGAGAATAAGATTTCATGTGTCTCACACATATAGGGAGAGAGGGAAAGTATTGTGTTGATAAACTTGCTTTTTTTAGGGTTAGACTTAGATGTACTAGGTGGTGGGATCTTATTCCTGTTTTTATTAAGTTTCTCTATAGGAATAAATGGAATCTACCTAACTATAGGTTTGTTTCCTTAGTGCATTTTGGTATAGTTCCCCATTTGATGATTTATATTTTTGTTATTTTTTTTAACACATGCATATGCTGCAAATGATTGATAGAACATGGAGTGCCAACCTAGCTGGGATTGCAAATTATAAAGTGATTTTTTTTTTCATACCTTCTTTGCTTTATAAAAAACTTAGAACATTTTTTATCTGAATTACTCACATTCAAATTATTTAAATACACATGACAATAATATCTTAACTTCACAATCATGATTTTTCATATGGAATGTGTTACCTAAGTTTCTAAACAGACTTAATAGTACAATTGATTACATTTTGAACAATAACAGATAAAGCAAGCAAGATGTAGCTAAATGAACTCAAGGTCCAAAACAACTATTAGCATCAATAACTCTTGCTGAATCACCAGGTGTTGTTCAAACACCAAAATTTCAGGCAAGATCTTTATGATTCTTACAGTGTCTCTAAACTAAAATTTAGTAAAAGACTGTTTGCCTGAGTTTTTGACCTTCATATGAAATTTGAAAAACAAAAAAGAAAATCAGATCGAAAAGTTGATTTTACTATGGCAATCAATAAAGCCATACACCATCTTTTTTGCAAATTTCAAAGTACAATGTTTAGCACAAAAAAATAAGCACTAAAGATGAATGATATTCATTGCACATAATAAATACTCCCTCGTCAAAATGACAGCAATTGAAGCTATTCACAGATTAAGAATAACAAATATATGTCAATCATTGAAACAATTTTACTTAAATCATCTTATCCCGTCAATAAATACATTACTTTTATCTGCAAATATAAGCATTCTCTTGATGAACATCTGGGGGGAAATTAGAAATAAAAATAATAATGGGTGAGTTTACTTTTTAAAAAGGTGTATTTTCAATAAAATAAGCACTTTTCTACTTTTGTAAGAAGCAAACATTGGGTAAGTTTGTTTGTACTTATTTTTGAAAAACAAATGCTTATTTAATAAAATAAATAGCTTTCAGCTTTTGTCATGCGTTTGTCTAATCTGCTTATTTTTAAAAATAAGCAGTTTTAAGCTAGTTCTTAAAAACAAACAGTTTTCTGCTTATTTTAGTAGGCAAAATCTATTTGCTTCTTAAATAAGTGATTATTTTAAAAATTCTTATAGCAAAGATATTTATTTCAAGTTTAAACAAACTGGCCACATCTACTTCTTAAGTGGGTTTTTTTTTCAAAATGCTTATGTTACACTGATGCCAATCAGATCGTGAAATTTTAGGAAATATGATACCAGTAATCACGGTGCAGAATTATTGGGTAATGGTGAGGGATGAAAAATTATCTTTATTGAGAAACAAATCTGCCAACAATAAGAGGTTGGTGCTCTCCAAGCCTATTCCAGTCCTAGGTTTTTTCCTCCCCCTCCTAATTCCTCCCTTCCCCCTTATAAAGGTAAACCACAGAATTCAAATCCTAACCGAATCCTCTCTAAAATAATAACTTCAAATCCTAACAAAATCTTTCCTAAATTAAAGATAGAAAATAACTTGAAATCTAATTAAATCCAACAGAATTGGAAACAGAATCAAAATCGAATCTCCCTAATTTTTCTCTTTGTGCTTTCGGCTGTAATGGAAGGGTAAGGGTGCAATCCTCTTGGTGGAGCCCTTCGCCACTTCTGACTCCAAGGGCGTAACAGCTTATTACAAAAACACTTATTTTAACCTTAGCCAAACTAGTCCAATAGTTCATTGAAAACTTAGAACACTAATCACATTAGAATCTTTCTTTCAAGGGTAAAACTGCAATCGTTTTTAGACCGAGACCAAGGAAGTACAAAGGTCAATGTTCAACCAAAAAGGTTTCCGCAGGAACTAAATAATATAGTTTCTTCTTTGCAGCCATGCGATGTATCACCGGTTGCATGAATGATAAATCTTAACAGAAGAATCTACTAATCACTTCTAATAGAGGCTTCCCACACGCTTCCATTCTAAATACAATGCTAAACGAGTTCCCACCGCAGACACATTGATAAATTTGTATTGGTAAAGAATAAAGAATGCAGTGTTAAAGTGAGTTCCTAAACATAATATGTATTGGTCTAAGTAAGTTCCACGCCTGAATAATACAACGTTACAGTGAATGTAGAGTGATTCTAAATACAGTGTTTCGATAGATAAAGTGAATATTAGCTAAATAATATAATATTAAATACAAAAATAAAACGAAAAACAGAAGAAGAAAAGAGAGAGGTTACCGAAGGAAGCGAGAGGGAATGGTTGAAACGAAAATGGGAAATGGCGGAAGAGAAAAGTGCGAAAGATAGCGGCAACGAGGGAGGAAAACGGCGACGTTTCTGGTGACTGCCCTGTACATTGCGGTGAAGAGTAGAGAGAGTGAGTGGAGCAGAGTGAGTTCCCGCCACAGACACGAAGGGAAGGGTTTTATAACAAAAATGAAAAGAGGGAAACCGAAACGATATTTAGAACACGACCGTGTGTGTCTCAACAAGTGTCTTGCTTCTGTCCTGTCTTTTTCAAACGTGCATTGATTTTTCTTTTTAAATATGGCTATTTAAAATAATTTATCTTTTAAACGTTAACGTGTAAATTGATGTAAAAAATATTTCAAAAACAATAATTCCTATAAAAAATTCTTCAATCATTTTTTAAGAGTCAGTTTTTAATGCTCTTTTAAGTATTAAAAAATATAAAAAAAACGATATAGAAGAGATGAGAAGGTGAATTTTATGAAAAAAAAAAAAAAAGAATGTTGGGAATAATGGAATAGGTAAATAAATACTTTTAGAGGACCAGGTGAAAGATTATCTTCAAGAAAACTTAAAGAAACTAAAAAGTGGAGCATCTAGTGTCATCTATAGACAATGGTCTGAAAAACATTGTTATTGATTAAGAAGCAAAGAGACTATAGAGAAGAAAGAAGATGGTTAAGAGTAGAATATAGGAAAAGTTCTTTGGTCTTGGTGTAAAAAACATTATTAAAAAGAGAGAATATGGAAAAGAATGAAGATGGTTAAGAGTAGAATATAGGAAAAATTATTTGGTCACTTAATACTATGAAAGAAATTGCTTGCTAAATATATTTTATTCAAAGAGTGAATTATATACTAAAGTATCAGCATAATTAAAGATTATAAAATAATTACGATAATCAAACTAATTAATTAAGGATACTAACTAGACTAATAAAAAATATTACAAAAAAATATTAAAAATATTTACATATTTTATCAACAATCCTGTTGGAGGATCTAGACTCTAGTAAAAACTTAAAAAGAATTAGACTAAGAATAAGTAAATTTGTATTTCATGAAAAAAAAAGGGGGTATAATTTAGTCTTATTTTTTTGTTTTGAAATTGTATAAATTCTTAGTCCGATTAAGAAGAAGATATTTCATACGAATAACTTCTTCAAAATTCAAACAATACATGAAGTTAAAATAATAAAAAAATAAAAAAAAAACTCATACGACAATGTCAACAAACTTTAAAAGTAAATTTTATTTATATAAAAAAGAAGTATGATAGTGTTACCGTAAGAGACCAATTGATTTCAACAACAACAATGTTTTATAGATTCGTTTCTTTGATGTCCTTTCTGGTGTTTTTCTTGTCTTTTTTTATTATTCTAAAATTCTACTGTCTTATATAGTCGTTTTTCACTCATTTGTTGTTCTTTTTTGTCTTTTCTTGTTATTTTAAAATTTCATTATCCCGTAATAATAGTTTTGCTTAGTTTATGATTAGAGTGTATAGGAATATAGATCAGAATATAAAAATATCTTTTGAATGTAGTGATCAAACCTATATTTATAGATCTGACAATGAGTCTATAATGTTAGTCTTATTCTCTATACTAATTATTTATTATGATTTTGTAATAGAATTAATTATTCATTATATCTAACTCTTTTATATTGTTCTAAGATCCAGGTATAGCCACATTAGCCTTATAATACAGGTAGATTTGAGAGCTCTAAAGCTCCTAACTTGTTTTTCAACAATTCTTAATATCTCGAGGACAGATCTGAACTAGACTTTGTAAATAGGGTTCATTTTCATTCTTATTTTTTTCTAAAGGTTGAATCTATTAACTTGGTGAACCTTTGCATACGAATAAAAAAGACAAACACAAAAAATAACACGTGACTAAGAGAACTAATAGAAAATGACCTAAAAAAGTTTGGGCACAACCACAAATTAATGGCCAAGGTTTAAATTCATATGGGATCAACGATTACTTAAACCAAGTGAATAAAAAATATTTACGATTCAGACGTCAAAACATCTAAAGGAGGAAAAGTTAGTTTTGAAGGTATTATGATAAAAACACGTGTGAGGGCATAATTCAACAAATCATATATTTGAATTTTGATTAATACTTGAAAAATAAAGTATAAAATATGATTTTATAACCATTAAATTTTGATAAACAAAAGTGTTTCTAGTTAGTTAAATAAAACATAATGTTTTGTCTTTACAACTTTGATCAATAAGATTTTAATTAGATAAACAATAAATACATGTAATATAAAAGCATTTCACACTAGATATATTTATTATGAAAATAAGTCAACTACACATAAAAGAGTTATTGAATTATGTACATGAATGTTTTGAAACATATTTTAAAGTTTCGTCTTATAAAAGCTAACAAACCAAATTTACCGTTGAACAAATAAATTATTAAACAATTTTTCTAAAAGATTGTATTTGATGAAGTGTTATTAAATTCTAACACAACTATTTAGAAAATTTTTCAAAATTCTTTTTCATAAAATTTTCATTATCAAATTAATTACAAATTGATAATATACAATGTAAAAAAACAATGATTGAAGAGATTTATTCAAAACTTTTCATACTGGTTTGTTTAATAAGATTACATCAAATTTCAAATTAATAGAATCAAAGTTATACTAATATGAAATGATAATAAAAGGTACAAGATTATTCTTAGAGGAGATTGGCTTCAACAAGCTCTTTTAAGTTTACTTTCTTAACTACTTTGATGACTTATATTCTTTTAAGTCTTTTGTTATACACAATCTCGGAAGGAGGTCTTTCATGCACTCTCATATTAAAGTCAGTATGAGTCTAAATAAGCAAGGTAAAATTGGATAAAGTGATAGTACCTTATTTTGTAGGACCACCTTGCCTTTTTATAGTGTTTGGATAGACCTTACCGATAACCCATTGAAACTTACTAATTGATGGATTAATGGGTGTCATATATCTTGATGCATGTCACGTGCTACTATTATGAGTGTGAGGTCATTTGAACCGATTATCGATCGGTACATGTTATCCTAACACTTATCGATTGACTAATATATCCAAATTACACAATTATATTTTGGTTTGTATATTAACTTCTCTTTACCATACAAAAATAAATATTATTATTTGAACTCAATTATTTATAATCAAAATATAAACCCTAAATCAAAATATAAATATTATTTAAACTTGATCACTCTTAACTGAACATAAATATTATTTAAAACATACTATTTTATATATTTTTAACAAGAATACAATTAGGATTATAAGTCTAGATTATTTGGTCTTTTTATTTTTACTGGTATGACCTTTTTTTAACGTCATTCCTCTAGTCAAACTTTGGAAAAGAACTTTGACCCATTACACTATTGTAGTATAGTAAAATAATTCCATGATAGAAAAAATGTTGAAAGTACTCAAGATTACGATGTGTTGATTGGTAAAAGATGGAGAACGATTAAAACACTGAGTCCAAAAAATCTACGAATCTCTGATATGATAAATATAAAGGAGATTATTTTAAATAATTCAAAGAAAGGACTACTGAATCAAGCGGATGGTGAAGTAGTTACACATAAATTATGAAGTGATAAAATGTGACACAAATGGATAGGGGTTGAAACAAAATAAGTGTGAAGCGAGAAATTATTTATGCTTTTTTTAAAGATTCTTTCTTGATTTTCTTGAGATTCGTAGTACATATAAAACTTAGTATATTCAAAAGAATTATTTTCTTTATTATAGTATTTCACGTTACATAATTTTATAAATTAATCATAATTTGAAAACAGTAATTTGTTTCTTAGAGTTGTGAAAAAATCCCTTAAATTTTAACACTAAATAAACACCCATGTTAAATGTCACCGTCCATGGAAAGAAACTGTTGACATACCTTTTCCAGAACCAACCAGTGTGCTCTTTGAGCAACGGAGAACACACTTCTCTTGGCGGTACATGAAAACCCACTGTCTATTCTCAACCATTTACCCTTTCCATTCCTCTTAATTACACCTTTTGCCACTTCGTTCTTTCTATTCTCTTCCATTACTAATATATCTTTCTCTCTTCCCTCTTCCAATGTAACACGAAAATGTATTCGCTCCAATTCCGTTACGCTCTCTCTCCTCTTTCTCCCACGCTTTCGCCTCCTCGCAGGCAAAGATTTTCTCGCACTTTCCCTCCTCGTTTTCCGAGAAAATTGCGCGTTTTCTCCACCGCGCGGAGGAGCCGAGTGCTCTCAATCTGCTGCTCCTCGGAAACCGGTTCCCAGCTTCGGCAGGTCGCTGTTCCTGAGAACGATGATCGGCCTCCGTTCGATATCAATCTCGCGGTTATTCTCGCTGGTTTCTCTTTCGAAGCTTACACAACTCCACCTGTATGTGTTCCTTTCTGTTGTTTTCTTTTGGTTTTGGACAAAATAGAAGAAACATTCGGGATTAGTGAAACCGTTTGTGGTAATAGTTCAAAATTGAAGTGCTAGAATAGTTTCTTTTATCTATTTTTTTCTGCTGATGCTTTAGTGCCTGAGATTATATTGATCGATTATATTGTATATTGTATATTGATGGATTATACTGTATACTGCTGCATGTGTACTACTGTATACTGTATACTACTATATACTGTATAATTAGACAATATAGTAAACGGTATACACTGTATATTGTATAGTGTATATGTCGTCTATTGTATACTGTCTATTGCATATTGCATATGATGATTGATTGTTTTGTATACTGTCTATTGTCTATTGTATACTGTCTATTGCATATTGCATATGATGATTGATTATTATTTTTTTTTAATTTAATTGGAGCATATTAAAAAAAAAAAATATTGCCTTGATTTATTCTTAAGGTAATATTAGGGATGGAAAGAGTGCCATTTTAAGATATTAGGATTAACATTAAAACAATGTAAAGCCCAAACAGTTAGTACTTTTTAAGGTATTTGTTAAATAAATCATCAAATTTATCGTAGGGAATTCTGATTGAATGACCGCGTAAAATTGTCTTACACTATATTTACATATTCTGTTTTCTAATAAAATTACAGGATTGATAATTGATTTTTAATTATCATTATAAAAATTATGGGGACTGATTTGGTACTATTTTTTAATTTTCTCTGATATCGTCGCTATAAAATTTTAATATCAATGGAAATACATGTTTTTCTAATATATATCTTTTACTGATTCTTTTAGTATCAAATTGGTCCATACGCTCTTAACACAAATTTGAATATAAGGGAGAAATGGACTAAAGGTGACTACTACCAAATAGGCATAGTTGAGAGTGCTCAATTCATTAATTATCAGAATGCTGAGTAGAGAGAATATATAACCAACCTAAACAATTACATCTCACCAATAGATAAGAAGGAATCTACTTGACAGAAGGTAAAAGTTGTATAATAAACTTAATACAGCTTAGCAGGTTTCTAGCCCTTTCTAGAAGATAGGGAAACAGTTCTAAGATTATACTAGGCTACTACTTCATGACAACAAAAAGTTCTTCTCATTTCTAAGTCAGATATTTCAAAGATTTACAAACCAAATAGCTGGTCGTCCATGAAATCCGGAAACCTAATAGTAGCTTATTCAACAAGTCTTTATAGGCTAAATGCCTTGTGCCCCTGTGTATGCTACTTATATTATTCTTTGTTGTTTCTTCGTGATATTATGAGTAGAATGGAATAAATCGGTCACTGCTAAAATGAAGATAATGATAGCTTTTAAAGATGTATTCTAACCTTTTCTTTTTCTTCCCATTACAACATATTGCAGGAAAATATAGGCAGGCGGGAAATTGATGCTGCTGGTTGCAAGACAGTCTATCTTTCTGAGTATGATTCTTTTGCATTCCTAAGTTTAATGGTTGCACATGGCCACTGTTCTTTCTTTTATTAGTTTAATATATCAAACACTTATTTTATAGAATCTTGTGGAGAGAAATGGCATATATTCATCTGATAGAATCCCCTTGTGTGTATTAGCAAAAGTGAGGAACACATACACATATTACATACATACCATTTCATAAGGATGGATCCATGCTCATACAAAATATACCTAACACTCCCCTCAAGTTGGAGCATATAAATCATATGCACCAAGTTTGTTACATATATAGTCCATCATAGGGCCCTACAATTGTCTGGTACGAGTATTTGCCAATTGATGATTAGAATTAACAAATTGAGGTTTAATGTCTCTAGATAAAATCTTTTCTCGATGAAGTGATAATATTTTCAATTATCAGCATAATATATTTCGATATGTTTGGTCCTCTTGTGAAATACTAGATTTGAGGTAATACGAACAGTAGCTTGGTTATCACAAGTGAGAGTCATCTTTATACCTTTCCGAAATCTCAATTATTTAAGCAACTATTTGAGCTAGATAAGCTTACAAGAATTAGAAGCCATTGTTCCATACTCTGCTTTTGCGCTAGATCTTGACACTAAATTCTACTTATCTTGAAGTGGATCTTTTGTCAATAGGTGGGACTCCCCGATCAGCATCCGAGTATCCCACAACTGAGTATGGTTATTGTGTAGGGGCTCCTTTAATGTACTTTAGAGTGTGAATGTACTGCATTCCAATGTCTTGCACATCGAAAATTAAGAAATAGATTGACCACACAAAGCACAAAGGCGATGTTCAGATGAGTGATCATTAGGTGGTTTAGTTTCCAACAGTCTTCTTTATCTCTCAAGATTTGAACGTGACTCCCCCTAGCTTGGTAGAAGTTTAGCATTGGAATCCGTAGGTGTCTCAATGGGTTTGAAATTCATTAGCCCTATCTCCTGTAAAATATCTATTAAAATTATGATTATTATTTAATTGTACAACTTTTATAAAGCTGTTTTTTTGGGTCTATGTCCTAGCCCATGGGTTGGTGTGAGAATCACAAAGGATTGCTGTTGTGTATCTTGTCGGTGTCTTCTAAGCACGTTTCTATCCTTGTCTTCCTAGTTTGACGCACTTAGATAGCTAGTCAAGGCTGTCTCCTTGTGCCTTTTGGTTTTTCCTTTTCTTCTCAAATTTGTTTGTGACTATTTGTTTTTGGAATGACTTATACTATTTCTGCTCCTTTTTTTTCTACTCCTACTATTGCCATGACAACTAAACTGGACAAACTACTTTTCTTGGTCCATTCCTAGGTTAAGGATATCATGATCATTTGGAAAAGGTAGTCAATGTTGTTTTGAATGAAGATAAACCCCTACGGTAGAAACTGGACTTCAAGTTTTGTGGTATTCAATCAAACAAGATGTCTTAGAAATACTTAGATCCTTTAAGACATGCTCTTCTTTTTGGGAAAATGCGCATGATATTTTTGTTAATGACCTTTAATGTTTCTTTGGCGCAACTCTCAGAGTATCCTCTCTCAAAAAAATTGGCATCAATGAACATTGGCTCCTTAGTAAGGCAGAAATTTAGATTAGATTCTAAATACCATGGAGAGAGAAATGGTATATATTCATGTGATAGAATCCCCTTTTATGTACTTGCAAAACTGAGAAACATATATATACATCATTCATAAGATTACACAAGCATGGACCCAAGCCCATATATAAAATATATCTACAATGTTTCTAACAAATTTGAAGGTGTCATTTTATGTTGTTGCCCTTATTTAATCAAACAAGACTTGTAGTATTATTTTCACAAGATTTCCTTAGAATAGTGGTGTTGAATGTAAAGGGCCTAGCTCATATTTTCTGTTATTCTATTACACCTATAAATAAATAACCTTATCCTTGTATTTTATACAAGGAGATTAATTTAATATTATTTTTTATTTTAATATGGTATCAGAGTCATCTTGGGACTTGTGGGTTATGGCCCCACCATGCTTTCCGCTGTGTATATTTTCAGATCTAATAAGTATAGAAGATTAGTTGGAAAACTGAATTATTTTACTGTTACTCAGTGTGGTGAGTTAATTTCTTAACTACCCATGTGTTGATCATTGGAATGCAATCATTCGTTTGAAGTACATTAAAGGTTCTTCTGAAAAAGGCTTATTATATGATTATAATAACTATACGAAAGTTATATGTTATTTAGTTGCTAATTGGACAAGATCTCTGTCTGATAAAAGATTTACTTTTGGATATTGTGTTCTTAATGTTGATAATTTGATCTCTTAGAAGAGCAAGAAACATGTTGTGGCAAGATCTAGTGCTGAAGCATAATATAGAACTATGGCCTAAGCTACCTGCGAACTTATTTGGCTTAAACATTTACTTAAAGAATTTCAATTTGGAGAGGTCATTCAAATTACCCTCATATGTGATAATCAGACTAGTCTTCAAATCTTATCTTTCATGGAAGGATCAGACATATTGACATTGTTTGTCATTTTATTCGAGAAAAAATTATATTTGAAAATATCAAGACTGGTTAATTCGAATGATCAGTTAGCTGATATTTTCACTAAATTTTTACAGAAACTTAGAATTGATTATATTTGTAACTTGGTACTTATAATTTATACGTACTAGCTTGAGGAGGAGTTTGAATGTAACGGATTTAGCCTATATTTTCTATTATTCTGTTACTATTTTTACCTGTAAATAAACATCCCTACTTGTATAAATTTTATACAAGTGAGATTAATCCTATATTTATTTATTTTTCTTTATTTTAATAAATTACATGTTTAACAAGATTATCTTTGGTATATGCAGGGAGTTTGTTCATGAAATTTATGATGGTCAACTCTTCATAAAGTTGAAAAAAGGGTTCAATTTTCCTGCCATGGATCCATGGGTGGGTTATCTTTTTTAAATTACCACCCTAATTATAGTTCTATGATGAGATGAAATGTGCACTATATGTTACTTCGTGTTATATCTGACAGTTATCCCTGTAGCCCCCAAATTTTTAGTTAATTCATACAGCTGCTTATTTCTGTGATTTCTATTATTGCTTTATATATGTTATTTTTGTGTCATCTCGGAACGAGTGACCCATATGTAGTCATACAGCTGGATTCTCATATGGCTAAAAGCGGTATCAAATGGGGGTGAGCATTTATCATATTTTTGTTTTGTTCATTTCAGTTATTCAAAGGTCACCATTTCATTGTTAAGAGTCAATTTTACATTGCATAGTTTGTGCTATGTGACTGTTTTGACTTTTCTCTAAAAGATCTTTCATATTGTTGCTGGAAGCATTTCCCAGTTTGAAGTATTTTGGACTATCATTTTCTTCCAAATTTTTATATTAGCTAAATCGATACTTGTCTTCCCACTGAACACTTGTCTTCCACTTCCTTTGGTAAAATTTATTCTCTTAATTTCAGCTGTATGTGTGTATACTATTTTCTAAATTACTATTACAACCCGTCATTACATTGGGTTCATTTTTGAAAATTAATTGATGGCAGGACAAAAGAGCCAACATGGAATGAGGAGTTTACTTTTAATATTAAGCTGCCTCCAAGCCAGTCTTTATAGGTTAACACGCATGATCACTCTTTCTCACTTACATCTATTCACACATACATATTCAGTGGAAGGTACCATTGCAAGAATTTGATAGAACAAGACAGCCTTCTATTAAAATCGTGTATGAGAGAAATAAATAAGAAAAATTAAAACGTGAGATAGTTAGTTGAGTCAGCTGTCAATTAGTAGACTTGGCAGGAAAATTATGTGTGTGGGAGGGTTCAGGTTCCTTGAAATACCCGGGACTTGTTCAATTGAGAACTGTTTGGTGAGGAGTTCTTCAAGATCAATAAAAATATTCTTGTTTCTCTGGTTATTATTCTAAATCCAAATCTGATGGTTTTGGGGAGAACATATGTTTGGGTCGATTAGGAAGCTCAAATGTTTTTTTCATATAGGGGGACAGGTTGCCCTTTGTAGATGGAGGCAACTATGGTGGGAATCTTGCAACCCAATATTCGGGTTGGGAAAAATTCAAGGGCATTAATGGAGAGATTTCAACCTGCGTCTGAGTAATCCCTTGTAGTTATTATTAGATTTGAAGCAAGAGAATTTGGTGCAAGAATATGTTACTAAGTTTGAGAAATACGTTGGTCCTGTTCAAGGTTTGGGAGAAAACATTTGCTGGAAATTTTTATGAATGGGTTGAAAGAAAATGTGATAGCAAAATTGAGGTTGTGTGAACCTCAAATTATCAGAAGCTATGAACAAAGCGAGGAAAGTTGGAAAAAAGAATTGGACAGTAAATAACAGGGGTCAATATATGTTTGAAAGTAAAATTATCTTGAAAAGTTTATTTCATTATTCTAACATCTGGCAGTATATCTTAGGTTGCAGCCTGGGATGCAAATCTTGTAACTCCTCACAAACGCATGGGGAATGCCGGTGTTGATCTAGAGTGGCTCTGTGATGGTGGGGACCAAAAAATCTTGTGACATTTAGTTAGTGCAGTGTTAAAAGATTCTTGTATTGCTTAAAATTTTGAAATGTGTTCAATTTGTGCTCCATTTTCTTTTATACATGTTTATCTGTCAGCTGTAGTGAAAAATTACTTATGAATTTATTTAGTAAAAGTGCAAAAACTTGAGATTTATGGTTAAACTTATGGCTGCAAAAGCTTAGCAAAAATGCGTTTTGTTATAGGAGATGTTCATGAAATACTGGTCGAATTGGAAGGAATGGGTGGTGGTGGAAAGGTTCAGATGGAGGTATGTTTCTTAAGAGTACAGATTTTGTGGGGAAATGTTATTGGGCAATTGGATTTTAGTGGACAGCATGATGTCTATGCATTGTATTTTGTGTATAATTTGGTGGAACAAACATGTCTCTGATATAAGTTACAACTTACAACTTCATAGGAGATATGCATTTGCGTATTTTATCACTTGCATTAAACTGTTTCCTCTTTACTGATGTTGTATTTTTTTACTAAATCTATATAGGTTTTAATGTAAAATTTGACTTCTTGAATTTCAATCAAGAGTTTATATAGGCTATATGCTGTATGTATGTTTGAGATATTTATCTACATATGTGTCATATTTGGTATAAATTCTGTTGTGTTGTGTAAATGAGAGGTTACATTGTAATGAATCATGATTGTGATGAGTTTTGGATTTCAGGTAAAGTATAAAAGCTATGATCAAATTGATGAAGAGAAAAGGTGGTGGAAGATACCTTTTGTTTTAGACTTTTTAAAGATAAAGGGTTTTGATTCTGCATTCAGAAAGGTTATTGGTTCTGATACAGTACAGGCCCGCCAATTCGTGGAATATGCATTTGGGCAGTTAAAGTCTTTTAACAATTCATATCTTCTGAAGGGCCGGAAGTCTGATATTAATAATGATGAGTATGACAGTGAAGCTGCAGGGGAACTGAATGAATCTGCTTCTATATTCAATATCCCCTCTGATGAAGCTGGCAGGGAACAGAGGAACTCAGAGGTATTTATCAAACATGACAACGATACTGAAAATGGGCATGCTTCTGAATTGCCAACAAAAGTTAGTGAGGAAGAATTATCAAATAAAATTTTTTGGAGGAATTTTGCTAATGTTGTTAATTCTAGTATCGCTCAAAAGTTAGGTCTCTCTGTTTCAGAGAAATTTAAGTGGGATGGATTGGAATTTTTAAACAAAATTGGTTCACAATCGCAAAATATTGCAGAAAGCATTTATGTCCAATCTGGTCTTGCAATGCCTGGAGCCACAGATGATACAAATGATAAAACAAGTGGCCAACCTGCCATTGCTGTGTTTCAGTCTTCACTTCCTGAGGTTAAAAAAGCAACACAAAATTTGATGAGGCAGACTGAGTCAATTTTAGGAGGTTTAATGCTTTTGACTGCAACAGTATCCAAAATAAAAGATGAAGGGGGTTCTTCAGAAGAGAGGAAAATCAAAGAAGATTCTACCAAAGCAGGTGACAAGGACATACAATATTCCAGTAGTGAGCAGTTTCCCAGCTCACAGAGTGGAATAGTGCTGGATGATAAAATAACTGAAGAGATGAAAGAACTTTTTTCTACTGCTGAAAGTGCCATGGAGGCTTGGGCAATGCTAGCCACTTCACTGGGCCAACCTAGTTTTATTAAGTCTGAGTTTGAAAAATTATGTTTCCTAGATAATGCATCCACAGACACACAGGTGTTTTGTTTATATCCTCTCAATAACTCCATTTCTCTGTTTTCTATGGATTTTCAACTGGCAATGTATATTTGCAATATGTTGCCAATGTCTTATTGTATGCGCTGCATTCTATTTTCTAAGTGTTTAGAACTTTCAGGTTGCAATTTGGCGTGATTCTGCACGAAGAAGGTTGGTGGTTGCTTTTAGGGGAACAGAACAGGTAGTTCATATTTCTTGTTCTTTTAGGTGGTGTATAGCATCTGGTTTCAGTTAAAGATGCACATACTTTTATTTTTCAGTCTCAATGGAAGGACTTAAGAACTGATCTGATGCTTGTGCCAGCCGGGTAACATTCATTTCCAACCTAGTTGTGACTTATTTAGTGGTTTGGTTTAATTTTCAGCCATAAAGGTGTTGCTTTCGGGTCACTGTATCCAACTAGTATCTCACTGTTTTAATATAGTTTTAATCTTGTGAGTAATTGTGCACGTATGTATTTGATAAATGTAATCATATTTGATAAGTATAATCATATTTGATATTGCTTAATTTTTTGTGATATTGTTAGATATCTCACATCGAGTAGAGATATGATCAAATTATAGCAAATCTTACCTTATAAACTAATTTTGTAAGGCTCAGTTAAGATTAAGCTACTTTCTAAGATGGTATCAAAATTTATTATAATATATAAGTGGATGCAAACATCTGTCACAAGTTGTTTTTTATGAAGTTGAGTTAAGCTTAAAGTTCAATTTCTAATATATATATATATATATGTTTGATAACTTTGAAACAAAATATTTGGCAAAAAAAATTGACAAGAGATAAAATTTAAAATGAGTAGAAAATTTATCAAGAAGCCATAGATGCATATTTTGGGGATACAAGGCAGCAAGATATTTATTTAGTTCATTGGGAAAGTACATGTAACGGACCCCAGCAACAGAGAGGATGATGGGCAATATAGGAAAATCACTCTCTTCCAATATACAAAAGGAGAGGAAATAAAATAACAGAATGAGGGGAGTGCGAGCCGTGTTTTTAGGAGTTAGTCAGGGAATGAGAAATATAAATAGGAAAATAAAATGTGTAACAAGGGGGCAGAATAGTGGAGAGTGAAAAAATAGTGGAGAGAACTTGGCCTCTCGAAAGCTAAGCTTTATTTTCTTTTATTGTTTACTTGCACTTACCTTTGCAATATAGTTTTTCACCGATTTGGGAATGATCACTCTGATACTCCCTTATCTGGGAATTTTCTACATTCTTCTTGTCTTTGCCTATACTATTGTTCTCTGGGCATTTGTGTGCGGGATTTTACAGTACACCATCATTGTTTCTGTTGTTGGTATTGATTATAATTACTTCAAAATTTACTAAAAATGTCAGTTTTTGAGGTTATACCATCTCTAGTGCCCTGAAAATATTCTTTGGTGCCGTGTCAAATCATAATTAGTTTAGGGATTGATTAAATGACTTTTGCTTTAACCATATGATTTCCTTTCATAGCTAACTTTCATATGACTTTCACAGGCTAAATCCTGAAAGGATAGGTGGAGATTTCAAGCAAGAGATTCAAGTATGGTAATTGTTGTAAGGTTTATGTTTGGCAGACATGTTTATTAGGTTTTTTGAAGGCTTGAATAAAATAGTATTCATTTGTTGTTGATGATGCTATGGTTATTGTAGGTTCACAGCGGTTTTCTAAGTGCGTACGATTCAGTAAGGACTAGGATCATTTCTCTAATTCGGCTTGCAATTGGTTATGTGTAAGTTGTACCAGTGAAGAACTTTTGTTGCACCGATCACACTGCCTTGTAACTGCTATATTTCTTAGAATATTTTGAAAATCCCTTTGGTTTCCAAATTGAAGTGTTTAAAGTGGACTAATTAATTGTTTTTATGAATTAAGTGACAAATAAATTACTTATTGTCGTGAACTAGCTAGAGCAAAAGCTTAAGTTTTGGGTGTAGGTACAGCTTGAAATAGTAAGGAAATAATTTTATTGATAACTATGTGATTGGTTCTATATTAGATTATAATTCTGTATTAAGAGGTTATGTGTAGAAAATAACTACTTTTCAGAAATCAATTCTATATTAAAAACTCCATGACGGCAGTTATGTGTAAAAAATAACTACTGCTGGTTAGTAATGTGTTAGAAACTGGAGCATGGCATTTTGTGTGGAAAATAACTGCTGGTAGTTGTGTAATTATTGGCGAGTGTGAAGTTGTTTGAGATTTGTGGACAGAGAATACACTCTGTAGGAGATGTTTGTCTGTAGGGCAGCAAGTGTATTGATGTATTAAAAGTGATAAGGGAGACTTTTGTTTATGGAACAAGTGTATCTATTTTGTGTGATTTCAGTGTTCAATTTTATATTTTATTACTTTTTTATCCATAGGATTTTATCAATTATTCACACGATTTGATTGCCAGACATGTTGGAGGGTATTAAGGTTTCAGTTTGTTGCATATGCTCTCCGAAGGAAAAATCTCCTTGCAAGGGGTAAACCCTTGTTTTTTGAGTGCTTGTACAGCAAATCCAGTCATTAAACCGGATTGTTTTGTTAATACAGTTACTGTTTTATGTCTCTGATTCTTGAGTCCAACAATATGTCAACAGTATATCTCAAAATTTGATTTGATTTGACAAATGAAAGTTATTTTTTGTGCCAGAGATGATCATTCCAAGTCACTTCACAAATGGCATGTTTATGTGACTGGTCATAGTTTGGGTGGTGCATTGGCAACCTTGCTCGCACTTGAACTTTCATCTAATCAGTTAGCGAAGTAAGTTTATTATTTCACACATACTTCATTTCTTTAATTTATAACTTTTTAATTTATACTTCATTCAATTTTGCAAATGAGCATGCATTTACTTGCAAATGTTTTATTTACACTTGACAAAGATTAGACAGGTTGAAAGAAGATTTTATTGAATTGAATTTTTGAAACAGTACATCAGCCTATTTATAGAAAACTCTACCCCTAAAGTAATGATTACAAGGAGATCTCTAGAATCTTCTAACAACACCCTTGTAATTAATTACAATATCTTATTGTAGCTTATCAACTATATTTTCTCCTTAATAAACACTTCTTCTCGTGAATGGATATTTATCATTCCCAACTTGCATGTGAGATCATGAAATCATTCAATGGGAAGACCTTTTGTACGCAGACATGCTAAATGAAGCTCAAATGGGAGTTAAGAAGTGGTCATAAGGCCATTATATAGTTTTTCTTTAATAAAGTGTCGTTCTATCTCTATGTGCTTGGTCTTATCATGTTCATATTGATAAGGATTGTAAGCAATGCTAATGAACTGGATTGTAAGCAATGCTAATAGCTTATTTGTTATCACAATAAAGAGTCATAGATGTTGGATTAATCAATTTTGTGGACATGCATAAATTAAAATAATTGATCCAGATTAATCTATATATCAAAGTATTATTATTAATCTATATATCAAAGTATTATTATTAATTATGAGATGTGAATATTATATGATATGGACAGGCTGATAATAGGTAGGTCGAATAATAACAAAAGAATGGTCCCTACAAGTTGTTGGTTGGTTTTTCTCTACCCTGTTAAAAGAAAAAAAAAAAAAATAGAAAAAAAAATAGACCAGTTTTATAACACGTAACCATCTTTCTTTGTTTTTTTTCTAATTTTCTCAAGATCTTTTTTTCCCATTATCAAATTACGTCAACGGAGTCTGAGTTCTCTCTAATCAATTACAATGGCATCATCCTTTTCGATACTAGGTAATTATTGAACTCAATGTTGTATGAATGATTGTGCTTTGCATGCATCAATTGGACTGAATATGACAAAGTATTCAAAATTAAATTTATCAATTAGGGTTGTAAGTTGTGTTTTGGGGTTATAACTCGGATACCAATTGATAGATTTAATTTTGAATACTTTGTCATATTCAGTCCAATCGACGCATGCGAAGCACAGTCATTCATACAATATTGAGTTCAATAATTACCTGGAATAGAGGATGATGTCATTGTAGTTGATTAGAGAGAACGTGGACTCTGTTAACGTAATTTGATAATGGGAGAAAAAGATCATGAAAAAAATAGAGAAAAGCAGAGAAGGATGTACACGTGTTAAACCAAGAGTCTGCTCTATTTTTTCTCTTTAATAGGATAAAGAAAAACCAATAACTGATTAATCATAGGGGACCCTTCTTTTGTTAATATATTAACATAAGACTCAGCGCACCTATTATCAGCCTGTCCATGTCATATAATATTCACATCTCATAATTAATAATAATACTTTGATATTTAGATCAATTATTTTAATTTATGCATGTCCACCAAATTGATTAATCCAACAATAGATTCTTCACGTGTGACTTTAAGAGTGTTCAGAATAATTTTCAGCCATAACAATTCACACACACCATGTGCCATTACTCGGAATTCAGCCTTTGCACTAGACCTTGCAACAACATTTTGTTTTGTACATCTCCAAGTCCAGCAAATTTCTGCCCAAGAACTTGCAATATGAAACATCCCTCTTTCTATTTTTCATTCCTATCATTTATATATATTAGCAGTATATCCTCTTTCAATTATAAAAACAGTTTGATGTCTATCTTATTCTTAGTAGATTTATATCTTCATGTTGCGAATATTTATAGTTGTTTCTAAGCATCTACATTTGAAGATCTTATACTGTGTTAGAATCATGTTTCAAGGAAGAGATCTTGAGAGTCCACTATAAAGATTTATAGATTTTAAATTTGGTAGTTAATTAAGAGATTAAAATGTAATAAGATCTTCACATATTGTAGAAATAAATGTGGGCTTCCACATTCTAGGTTTTCCTAGTGGGTTTTGGTTGGGTTTTCCACTTTTGTATTTCTTTTCTTTTATATGGGATTTTCTTTTATATGCAATATTAGGGATGCATCAAATGTTTGATGGAGGCTATAGTCTGGGCTAGTTAGGATTATAACCTATATAGTGATACCTTCATTTGAAAAAATTAGAATTTGTGTACTCTGTGAATTTTTTAAATGAATCTTGTAAAGTTTCATTAACTTTCAAATGGGTATCTATATGGAGCTAACAATAGACATGTTTCTGAAATTGAGGACCTATTTAAAAATTTTCTGAAAGGTGGTATACATAATGATATTATGCATACAACTTGTTTGAAACAACTAACAGTAACTAACTTTGCTAAGCTGCAAGTTATTTAGAGTACAAAGCATTTTTACGTGATGAACTGATACATGTTGTATAGAAACTACCAATTTATACACCCTATTACTTATATTCACTGTTTCCATTTTATATTCATGATAGGTATTGTATGCTATAATATTTTTCTTTGTCTACCAGGCAGGGAGCAATTTCTATTACTATGTACAACTTTGGTTCTCCTAGGGTTGGTAACAAAAGATTTGCAGAAGTTTACAATGAGGTTAGAAAAAATTATAACTATTTTATTAACATTGTTTCCATTGCCTTGTTGCTGCTATATTGAATTGATTGTCCATTACGTACATCAATTTTTTTTTTTAAATTCTAAATCGTCCTGTATATTTTAATCTTTAACATAGAGATATTTTGTCTTCTCTATTAATTTACCATGATCGATAAGGTAGACATTTTTGTTTTTGTTTACTTTTGTAAAAATGTTGATTGTATGATGTATTGACTCTGGTGAAGAGCACAAAAGATCCTCTACTTGGGAGTATCTACTAGTGTTAAGATTAGTTAGACTCTCTACAACCTTTATTATCTACTAGTGTTAAGATTAGTTAGACTCTCTACAACCTTTATTGGTGTTTTGTCTTAATAGTGTTTGTAGCTTTCTAGTTATTTCGTTTACTTAGTTCTATATATAGAAAACTCTATGTATGATATGCTTGCATTGCAGACGTATTTTGTGTATGCTATAATAATTGCTGCATTCATTCATTCTTGTTCTTGTGTTTTTCTTGTTATTGTTGAATGAACCCAATAATTGATGGGATAAAGGGTGACAGTGAACAGTGTTCTTGTCTTAGAAGAAGACTGACATGATCAACAACACTAGAAGCACCATAATTCTATGTCTTAGATAAGACACTTGGGGAAGTCAGGAACGAGATAATTATGTCACAGTGGATGAAACTTGAGTCATTCTATTAAAAATTTTTGCACACATCGTTTCTATCTAAAGCAACATTTGTATTCGTTCAAGATGACTGAATCAATAATGATGGTGGGTAAAGATCCAAAGAAAGCCAAGGAGAAAGCTCATTTTGAGGTGGAGTCTTCTAGCACTGGTTCAATCCGTCTAAAAGTTTAGATGATGAATTATTAGACGAGGATAATCAACCTTATATTTCTCACTCGAGAAGATTAGGATATGTGATTTGTACTCTAGATATCAGCTTACACATGATACAAAGAGAAGGACGATCAAACCTACACAAATCTTATTTGGTATGCTTTTACTACTATTGAAGAGATAGAAAGTCCAAATCCTAAAAGCTTCAAAGAGGCAATAGGAGGCGTAGAAGGTTAGCGGTGATGGTGTGCCATGAAAAGGAGTTGAATCTTTTAAGAGAACCACATGCGGACGCTTGTTGATCCACCTGGAAATCAGAAGGTGGTTGGATGTGGGTATTCAAGAAGAAGGAAGGAATACTATTGTGGTGAAAGAAATATTCAAGACGAGATCGGCTGTGAAAGGTTTTACAAAAGTGGAATGGATAAAATGTAATGAAATCTTCTCATCTTTGGTAAAACTTTGGTAAGGATATTGATGTCAATTGTTAATCAATACAATATGGTGTTAGAACAATGGAATGTTAAGATAAGTTTGTTTGCATGGAAACTTGAAGGAAATCGTCGACATGCAATAACTTAAGGGGTTTGTTGAAGGTGAAGGAAAGGTGGCAATGGTACAAAAAATTTGATGATTTCTCGAGGCATATGGGGTTCTAGAGGAGCAGTTATGATAATTGTGCCTACATCTTGAAAAGAAATCAAAGGAGTGTGTTACTATTGCTTGGAATCAAAGGAGTGTGTTATTATTGCTCCTATGTGTAAACGATATACTTATAGCCAACTAGTATAAAGTAAGATAAAAGAATTCAAAGAAAATTAAGTAGAGAGTTAGAGATGAAAGATCTTCATCTTGCAAGACGAATACTTGGGATGGACATAAGAGGGATTGTACAGTTGGAGTGTTATGTCTATCTTAGTAGGAATATTTGAAGTAGCTTGTTGAGAGGTTTAGGATGCACGAATCTAAACTTGTGGGTACACCTTTGGATCATTACACAAAGTTTTCAATTACCCATGCTCCTAGTTTTGAGGAAGATAGGACGGAGATGAAGACTATTCCATACACTAATGGAGTAGAGAGCATGAATCTAGCTCATGTTGTGTAGTTAACAATATGTGAATAGAGCAGTATCATTTGGACTGGTTTATACATAGTCTACCCATAGTAGTTAAGCTATAGATTGGTTTGTAGATGCAGACTATGCAGGTACTGTCGATATCGGTAAGTCAATTTTAGGTTTGCTTTCACACTATTTGGAATTGCAGTTTGTTGGAAAGTTAATTTACAATTTGTGGTAGCTTTATCTACTATCCAAGTTGAGTATATTGATCATCAAATATGTCATGAGTGAACTAAATGCATTGATATTAGACTACACTTTATCAGAGATATTGTTGAGTCTGGGGAGATTAGGATGTGAAGGCAGCTTCAGAAGAGAAATCTACGAATGTGTTTATGAAGTCCTTAAAGGTGATGCAGAAGTTTTTCCCTATTTGGATACAAGGTCGAGAATTGTAATGTATTAGCTCTAAAGATTGTATGTGAAAAGCACCAACCATCATCTACTAGAGAGCATCTAATAGTGTTAAGATAGAATGTTTATCATCTACCACCTGTATTAGATGGTATTTTGGCTTAACTTTCTTTGTGGTTTTCTATTATTTTGTAGTTTTATATATAAAGAACTTTGGGTATGCTATGCATGTTGTATTGAGAATGTACTTTCTATTACAATGCAGTTGCTTTCTTTCATTTTTGTTCTTGTGTGTTTCTTGTTATTGTTGAATGAACAAAATATATTGTTTTGCTCTTTGTATATGCAGAGAGTTAAAGATAGCTGGCGAGTTGTGAATCACAGAGATATTATACCTACAGTCCCTCGGTTAATGGGTTATTGTCATGTTGAGCGACCTGTCTTTCTTGCCGCAGGGGTTTTAAGAAATTCCCTAGTGAGTGGTTATTATAATTCTTTGCACTCACGTGAATATCTCTATTAAAAGTCAAAATATAAGAATATACTCTTTCTTGATCACATACTGTCTTGTCAGACACTCATGCTTTTTGTTGACAATTTTAATACCCTAATTGATTTGGCTATTAATGGCAATATTTAGTGAAAAGGACTGAAATGGTATGGCTATATTTGTTAGTCTCGATAGTTCTACAATGTAGTAATCAAGAGCTTGGCTATTTGGGAAAATGATTGAAATGGCATAATTAAAAGAGCTATTAGGGGAAATGACTGATGAAATAATTACATTTATTAGTCCCAAAATTAAAATGGCTATTATTTTGGGTATCACCCTGGCATCAACAGTTATGCATTGTAATTTATCAAGAGCATGACAATACATATGAAGTGAAAGTCAGTTGTTTAGGAATAATTTCTTGAAGTTTAAGTAAATTGAACATTTCCAAACGCCTACTCTTATATCAAATGCTTGTCATCCAGGAAAACAAAGATATTTTGGGAGATGGTTATGAAGGTGATGTTCTTGGGGAAGCAACACCCGATGTTATAGTCAGTGAATTCGTATGTTTCTTCTTTTCTAACTTCCAAGTAAATGTTTATTCTGTTTATTGACATATTCACTTATAATTATAGTCATTTGGTTTCACATGAATTTTAAATGTTACATTCCAAATATGTTAAGGGGTTGTTAGTTTGTGTTACATATAAGGAATTAATTGTAAAAGCATTTTTTTATTCTTTTATGATAATTGATTTTTCTTAAATATAAAGCCATATCATCGAGCTTTTATTTTTAAATCTTATCCAAGTACACCTAGATAGCGTGGCAACTCACCTTACCATTGAGGTCAAAAGGGAATGGGTTAACAGATTATTATTATTTATTCAAATGTCAAACATTCAGGTTTGAAGAACATTCAAGACATGAAAATTGAATTAGAAACAACTCAGAAATTGAAAAATATAGCAAAGAACTTAACTCTTAAAGACCAAAGCTCTTGATACCAAATGATGAACCTCCATGGCTATGGTTGGGCGTGAAACTTGCAACCATGAATGGATGGAGAATTGGCAGCAGAATGGAGCAGCTCTAAGCATGGAAGACAAGGTGTTTCAATGGAGGAAAATGATCTAGAGATTGAGAGGAAGAGAAGAGAGGTTAGGCCAACTCTTCAAGGGTTTTAGGCTATGCAAGATGTGCTAACCTAGAAAAGAGCTCAAGCAAGTGTGGGCTGGAAAATTTTCAGCACTTCACTATATTCATTCAAGCCAAATTTCAAGCTGAATACATGAATTTATAGCCTCCCAAGTCAGCCAACTTGGAAAGTGAGTGGAAAATTCAAATTTAAAATTCCTAGATGTAAAACAACCAGTGGCCATGTGACACTTGTCAAGTGGTCAAAAGAAGGGGATGGCAATGGTGGATCTTGTGTCATGTGTCAAGTCACACTTAAAGCATTGAGGACATACACAAAGTGTGAGGGTGGACGTTACATGCTTGCTCTTGATGTCCTAAATTGCCCAGGGTTTCAAGTGGGCTTAAATAAAGTCCAATTTGAAGTTCTAGGTGACTCTGTGCATTATTTTTGCTTCTACTGTGAGTCCAAAATACAAAGCCCAAAAGAAAAATAAGGAGGCCCAGTACATGGCCCAAAAGGGAAAATTAAACTACACTACTATTTACAGAAAAATCAATGGCTCAAGTTGATAAGAGCTTTATTATGCCGGATTCAGCTGAGTTCTACTCTTCTTGGATTCTTCTGGCAATTGCCCTTGTGGTTGGGCCTTTATCAAGGGCTCTTCTATATAGACATATGCAAGTGGCCTAATAATAGGAATGGATAGGTTCTAATACCATCTTAAGACATGGATTTATTCTAAAACACAGGCGGCTTATAAAATGAGATATATATTTATTCATATACTATAATTTAGTCTTATTTCTAGTTGATGTAGGATCTCTAATAAAGTATTTTGATCATATTCCTAGACGATGCAAGTTCCTACAATTTCATACTCCTAGCCTTATAAGGCTTAGCATTGCAAAAGATACTCCATTCTTCTAGATTTTTTTTTTATAAAACGCATGTTGGGCATCACTATGAAACTTTAGAATCCCAACTAGATTGACATCCAAAATTTGACAATTATATGCCATTATATGAGAGTCCATAACGTAAACAAAGAAAAAGGAGTATGAAAAACATGGGGATCACATCAAAATCCATGCCACATGGAAATAAAAACTGAAACAAAACCAAGCGACCTCAACAAGAACTAACGCATAAGAACAAGGTAACACATAGCACCCAACACTTAGCCAAACCTAAACTCAAGAAGACCATGTCTATTCCTAAAGAAATAAAAACTCAGATATGGAGAAGGTATTATTAATAAAGTTTCCTTCTTTTCTCACTTTCTTCCTAGCCTCTGGTTGGATGTAACCTTGGTCTATGTTTGTCTTCAGTTATTTTCAATGAAGATAAAGATGTTACATATGTTTCTGATTTTTCTTTTTTGGGTGTTTCATTGGAGACTAAAGAATCTTCATAACATGAATTTAATTATGAAGAGTAAGAAATACATGTCAGATGTGATTACCTACTCCTCCTTTCGAGTCAGTTCTATGATGGCTAATTCATTGACAGCCAGGGATGAAAGGAAGGGGCTTCCAAGCTTTGAAGCACACCCTTACAATTTTGTCATGTGTCCAATATTTGCATTAATTGTAGTTTCATAATTTCACACCTAGCAACTATAAATGTCTAGTTTTGCCTAAAAATGTCTAGTTTTGGAACCTAGCAACTATAAATGTCTAGTTTTGCCTAAAAATGTCTAGTATTGGCACCTAGCAACTATAAACATTAACTCAGCTCCTGTAATAGCATTTGTGCGTGTATCCTACGGGTCTAACATCATATGTATTCACTGTTTTACATAGTATTGTATTCTTCAGCAATCTATCAAAATGGGCTATTTTTTAATAGTAACTGACATATTCCTTTTAAGAATCTAGAGGTGGTCTTTCTTACATGTTCACCATTCCCAACCTTGATGTATCAGTTGAAGGGTGAGAAGGAGCTTATTGAGAAGTTGTTGCAAACTGAAATAAATATATTCCGCTCAATCAGAGATGGAAGTGCTCTGATGCAGCATATGGAGGATTTCTATTACATCACGTTACTAGAGGTACAGTGCAATCTCATAAAACTATTCAATGTCTTACTTGTCTAATTCTTCCATTGTGCTATTGTCATTCTTGTTTAGCTTTACAGGTAATAAAGTAGCTCGGATGTTTTTGTTTTTGGGAAGTAGTCTATTATAATAGTTGTAGAAATATAAGCTAGATATTCATATGAATGAATACTTGTGTCACGAGCACAACAAAAGAACATATTATATATAAACTGTACAATACATTACTTAGAGATGGGCCTAGGCTCTTATAATGAAAATACATATAACAATTGTAACATTAAAAGAGTGAAATATACAAATTGAAAATTTGTCTTTTACTGCATTATTTTTTTGATGAAAAAAAAAAATTCTTTAAGAACTAAGAAATGCATATTTTGATATTCGTTATGGTCTTTTAACAAATTTGTCATTCAGTTTAGGTGTACAATAAACACCTTTCAATACTCTTATATTTTGATCACTAATGAATGTGCTTATCCTGCAAGTATTATGTTTTAATTCATACAGTACAGCACGTTATTTCATGATTGGTTATATGGTACCTCGAGATATGAAAATGCATAAAGATTAAAGATGTATTACCTAAATTATAGGTAGGAGATTGGGTATATCTCCTCAGTTCCGTTTTCTTCTTCATCCGTGAGGATAAATAATCATAATAGAAAGATATGGAAGTTATGTTAGTCCTCCAAAAATAGAAGTTTCGTCAATTCGGACCTCCAGGAAATTAGCTTCAATTTGGTCTTTCAAATTATGGAAGTGGAATGAAAATTGTCCTTTTATTTTTTACCATGATGACGCTAATGGAACATTTGGATTAGAGGCTAAATAGAGGCAATTTGCTTACTAGAACCAAATTGACGTCCTTTTTCTACCATTAAAGATCAAATTGATGTTCAACTTTGATTAGAGGACCAAATTAACTTCAGTTGTATCTTAAGGGGACTAAAATAGGTGTTGATTCATTTTTCTAATGATTTCATTATGCAGTTTCCTTTTCTTACTAGTAATTCTTTCATTTTTTTTATCTGTTATTAATGTTTTGTACTGCGTTATTATTTAATTCAGAATGTAAGATCAAATTACCAAGCAGTCCCAAGGTCAGAACAAGATCAAAACTATAGCTTATAATGATCCGACAAGGGTTTGCGAAGGCTGGCCAGCTTCAGTCTCCCGTACCCGACTAGAAGTATACTTGATACAGTTGTATATAGGTATTGAGAACAGCATTCTTATGTATTTAATTTGAGATCGCTTGCAGACTTGCAGCCAATTCTTTTGTGGTACAGTAGACTGTACTCTGTTAGCTAACTGTTATATATACATTTTATTTACCTTTTTAAAAAAAATTTAAGATAATCATTTTGTTGGATTGCAACACAAAAAGCTGTTTCTTGGAGCTACTGTTAGATGACTGAACCTTGTTAGTTATTAGTATTTCATTGACTCAACTTTGCTATATTTCAACTTGAATGATAAGCTGCAGCTGTAATTGCTTCACATAATTAAACATAAGCATCATCTCGGCATATCCTGAATTTCCTTTCTGGAACTAGTGTAACGGGAGTGGACCTATTCTGCTAAAAAGAATTATATGGCAGTGTTACAATCTCACTATTTTTTTTTTTACAACTATTTTTATAACAGACATTATTTAATGCTAATGGAATTTAATGAAAGGTTAGGATCCTCTGCAGTACTCCCTGTGTAATGTGTTCTATAGGAAACGGATTTCATTTAGTTTTTTAATTTCGTTATAAAGTTTTATAATGTTAGTCATTTTCCAGAACTTGTAAGAAGAGAGTAAAACTTGTTATTTATTTTTTTCAACATTAATTTTTGTGGCCATATTTGGCATAATTAATATTCTCGGGAAGAAGATTTTCTGTTTTATTAATAAAACCTACTTGAATTGGCAGCCAAGAAAACGGTAGCAATGCGGTATGTCGTGTATATTTTCCAAATGGAGCCGATAAGGAATGGTGAGTTGCTAGAGACTAATATAACATTTACGACATTATTTATCATAAAAATTGAAAAGAAACGAAATCCTCATTCTGGCAAACAGGGTCAACGAATCAAACTATTGAAATATGTTATGTATATACATTTTTTTATAATAAATGTTCATTTTTACAATTTTAATATGCAATAATAATTGTGGTTATTATATGTTTTTATTTTAATAAATAACTACAAACATATTAAACATTAAATTATTACGTGTACTTATATATATGTGCTTAAATAGTTATAATAAATCTTAAATAATAATGATATATTAGTTTTTTTTTCTTATAGCTAGTCATTTTTTAAAATGAAAAATACATTTAATGCTTCTTCAAATCTTAAATATTCTGTAGTATATAAATATTTAAATATTATAAAATAATACTGAATATTATATTAACATTTAAATAAATTCTAGTGATCTTTTAAAAGAGTTTAGTATATTTTTGGTGAATTGATTTTGATGTTTATAAAATTTATTATTCACTTTTTAGTTCTTATAAAATAAATAAAAATAATAATGTTACTCGTTATAAAATGAATAAATATTCATTTTAATCCTCCAAAAATATTTTTCTTTTATTTTCATTATTCCAAAATTTGAAATCACTGATTTGGCCTCTAATCCTGACACTATTAAAAACTATTTGAAATGATAATTTGATCTTTTGTTCAAAACATGAAGAGTTGACAAGTATCCCATAATACTATAATCAATAACAACTTCAAATTTTAGAGGAACTGAAACCAAAAAAAAAAAAAA
>Ga0209489_103687_pt1 | contig 29413 bp, 16 predicted proteins | sample SiratrowhiteBW_FD_187527 | JGI IMG/M metagenome (GOLD analysis project Ga0209489, IMG submission 187527) | Root nodule microbial communities of legume samples collected from California, USA - Siratro white BW (SPAdes) (version 2) | ecosystem: Host-associated > Plants > Roots > Nodule | place...
CCTAAAAACACAAAAAAAAAAAAAGAATATTGTGAAAGTATAATGAAAAGCATAGGGAAAATTTGTGAGGAAAGAATTTAGATTCTACTCCAAACTCAAAGGTAAGAGAAATGAGATATGCACATGTATTACATTAATTGTTTTTGATTTTCTTTGAGGTACCCTGAACTTCACAACTTACGAAAATGTTTTCTTCACATAATAATTTTTAAATATTTCTCTAATAAAATATTTTACTAATTTATGGAATGAACTTTGTTTTATAACTATATTTGGAAACTCATATTTCATAATTTTGATGTTAGTTGGATTGAATACCTTCATTAATAATAATCTTATTTATGTTGTTATGATTTCTCCTATTATAAGAAGGACCATAATGATGTGTTCCACTTTTGGCATATCCATTAATTATCTTTAGGGTATTTTTCAACCATGAAAAAACTAACATCAATAGTACCTAAACACACGAAGTTAAATATATTTTGGCCAAAAAGAAGAATTAGAACATTCGATCCCTCTCTTCTTTATACTCTATTTGTTTTTAAACTAATCTTTATATATATAATGACATGTATTAGGTCTCCTTTATAGTTTTTATTTATTTTAGTTATTATTAATTATACCTTTTCAATAAGTATATAATTTTAAAACACTATTGTTATATCCTATATTCGAAAATAACTAATATACGGGAAAATGAGCACAATTTTTAACAATAATTTTTTAAAAAAATCAATTTGTCTTTTAAAGAGAAATGTTGTGGATTTTGTCATATTTATTTTATTTTCTATGTAAATACGTTTGGATATTATTTTGCATTATCTATTTTTTTTTCATCCTTATTGTCGCATACCTTGGTTTTCTCGAAAACAGTTCATTTCCTCTTATCTTTCACATTTTTTATTGATTATAACTTTCAATTTTTGCTGTTTCTTTTTGTTAGAGTCATCGTTTTCTCTTCTGGTCCCTTTTTTCCCCTACAAATAGTTTTTTTTTTAGAATTAATTGTTTTATTCTTGATACTTACTTTATGTAACTGTAAAAAAATCTATTTAGTTTTGTCTTTTTTTCGTCATTTATAAGTGTTTATGTTCGTTTATTGACATGCATCTGCCTATATATGAAACTCTTTTGTATATTACAGATAATTTTTAAGATGGTGGTAAAAATATAATTTTGACATCTCTCAAAATTTTCTCTAATCTCTAATTTCTAATTATTTAGTCATCGTTGGTGGTTATCCCTTAAAATTTCACACATTTCATAATTTTTTCTCTGAGTAAAATTTGATCATATTATATAACATTTTTATTTTACTTTATTATTTGTTTGATGTTATTTTCTTTGAACAATATTTCTTACTTTCTTGGTAATACAAAAATTTTATATTGTGACAAAGGGATTATTATCATGCTGACATTCAATGAAAGTGAACTTAACTATCATTAATGAATGTGATTTAATTTTTTGTAACCATGTTAATGGATTTTGTGATGTACATAGATGCTTTATCGTTTGAAATAATTTTAATAATATAATTTTATAGTTTTTATTTATGAATATTTATCTCGTTTCATTTGAAGTTAGTTTCAATATTGTTGGTCAATATTTCTATATCATCAAGACAAAACCATGCAAGAAAACTTATTAATAGATTATAAAGTTAAAAATATTTTTATAAAATCTTTAGAAAATAAGTTATATAGGGCACTTCTTTAAAATACATCATAATTCGAATGATTTTTTTAAACTACGTTATATTTTTTCTTAAGTTAGATAATGATTTTTTTAATAATTATATTGTAGAAACATGTTTATATCAAAACGTACTAATAAATTAGTAACTATTTCGTCTTATATTTTATGAAATAAAAACTATATTAAAAAGCTTATATATATAGAGAGAGAGAAATTTGAAGAGTTAACTTTCTTACAAACATAATTACAACAAGTATTTATTTCTCTTACATAAATTCCAGTGTCCTTATAGAATAAATGTTTTTAATTGTTTAATGATATATCATTTATAATTGGCTTAATTGTTGTTAATACTTTATTGTATTTAATGAGTTTAATTCAGATGGATTATCTTAATTATTGTATTGGAAGGGGAAGAACTTGTTGAATTCCTATGAAGTTTTGAAATTTGAATAATGATGGTTACGAGTGCACGTTTCAAAATCAATTAAGGATGAAAATTGGTTATGACTATTCTTCTTTATTCACATTAATTATCTTAATTTTAAGAAACCAATTAAAGTTATTGACTATTTTGTTTCGTTTTAATAAAGCTGAGAGAATAAATTAGCAACTATTTGATAACAATATTTTAGAATATAATCTTAAAACAAAACAATTAAATGAAGAATGGTTTAGTATAAAACTAGTTTGAGAGTAGGCACGCACCGCTGTATGTTAGCTTTTGTTTTATGTTATTTGGAAGATTATTTTTAATTTATTATTATATTTAAGAGGCGGTGTACTTGTATTTTTTAATAAAAATTAGAAATTAATATTTAAATATATATGTTATGCTTGTAAAATAATTTTGATTGTGTTTTCTGACATAGATAGAGAGGGATATAAGGGTATTATGGTTAGTTATTTTTTATTTTAAAAAATATTGATAAAATAAATAGAAAATAAGAGTATATTAAAGAAGGAAAACAGGTCTTAAAAAAGTAAATTATAATTTACAAAAAATGTTTAATTGGACAAAGTATAATTTGATTCCGTTGGACAGTTAGGGTGAATAGGAGAGAATAGTGTTGAATCATGGTTTTGATTGGGGATCCAATTTGGTTGGGAAGATGAGAATAGAAAAATAGAACACTGAGCACAGCATAAGACAACACTTGACAACACCGAAAGAGGCTAAACCTAAAACCCTTCCCTTCCCGCCCTCACTATGAGGAACACAACCAGTGATTGAATGAGTGAGTGAGTGAGTGAGTGAAATGCAGAAACTGCTAAGCCCTTCTTCTTCTTCTTCATCTTCGCTCCCCTTCTTATCCATTCCTGTTCTCTCATATCCCAAAGTTTCAAACTTTCTACCAATGTCAGCAGCGCCGCACCCTCCTCCTCCTCCTGCCGCTTCTTCCCTCTCCGACAAGAAGAAGCCTTTCACAGCCCTCATGCCCCATCTCTCTTCTCGCTATCTCTCCTTTTCTTCCACTACTTGTTGTGTATGTAGGTTAAGTCTAACCCCTATCCCCACCAGGGCTAACACCCTTCTTCTCCATAACCATTCCCCAAACCGTCCCTTGTTTTCTGCTTCCCACGGCTCCTTTTTCCCCCACTCTCTTCATGGTGTTTCTGAGGAGACCAACCACGCAAAGGAAAAGAGACCCTTTAGCCTCAGGTTAACTAGGAGGCAAAAGGCTCCTGCTACTTCTTCCTCTCCCGCTCCGTCAAATCCTGATTTATTGGCCATCCCCGGTGTGGGTCCCAGAAATCTCAGAAAGCTCGTTCAGAAAGGTATCGCTGGTGTTGCTCAACTCAAACAACTCTACAAGGATAAGGTCTCTTCCTCTCTCTTAAAACCTGTTTAGTTGCACATGCTGTTTTAGTGTATCCTGTTCAGGTTGTTTGATATACAAAACATTTTCTCATTCCAGGAAATCACTTTTGGAACATCACATTTCTTGGAATTCGTTTAAAATATACATTCCTAGGAACTTGGATAAATTTGTTTTTTAGTTTTTTTAAAGTGATTCTAGGAATGCTAAGATTTATCGAAATTATTTTTAAAATTGTCATACTAATCATAGGAGTCTAACGTTCCTAATCTAAGATTCCTAGGACAGGGAAAATAAATCTCCTACCAAACGCCCCTTTTGTGTTTTTTTTTTTTCTTCTGAATTTGGTTCTCCTCAGTATCGTCCAACTCAATTTATAGGAATGATATGAATAATAAATGGCACTGCTTGTAATTCTTTGTCCACTCTTGTTTTAAATAACTACCGCAAGTTCTTATAAACTCATTTTTTAGCTATGAAGGAAGGATAAAGAAATGTTATTTGGATCATACTGACTATTTCGCAATTTTGTTTGTTTGGGTCATCTGCTGCAGTTCTTTGGCAAATCCAATGACAAGATGGTTGAGTATCTGCAGAGTTCTGTTGGGATAATCCACAAGAACCATGCTGAAAGTATAACTACTTTCATTAAAAAGAGTGTTGATGAGGAGTTGGAAGACAATTCCTCTGCGCAGCCTCAGCACAAGAAGCGCTTAACATTCTGTGTCGAGGGTAATATCAGCGTTGGCAAGACTACCTTCCTTCAGAGAATAGCGAATGAAACTATTGAATTGCGTGACCTTGTTGAGGTTGTTCCTGAACCTATTAACAAGTGGCAGGATGTTGGACCTGACCACTTTAATATTTTGGATGCTTTTTATGCGGAGCCACAAAGGTATGCCTACACCTTTCAGAACTATGTATTTGTCACAAGGGTGATGCAGGAAAGAGAGTCATCTGGTGGAATCAAGCCTCTTCGTCTGATGGAGAGGAGTGTTTTCAGTGACAGAATGGTGAGTGTTTACCTATTTGGTATTCTTGATCCCCTCTTTAAATCCTCTCTGGCTGTTGATTGTCTATTGCTCTTGTTCCTTTCCTTTGGTTTGGGGTGACTGTACTAGTTTACCGTTTTCCTCATTCACTGATGCAACTTCTTTTGGATGTCAGTTACAAAATAATAGCAACTACTGGATTTGAAACCACATTTCCTTGCTTTTCTGTTTGATTTTATTAGAGAGAAACCTATGCTGTAAAATCTTGATTTTTTTCAATCTCACTAGTCACTATTCAATTAAGGTTTTTGTGCGAGCTGTTCATGAAGCCAATTGGATGAATGAGATGGAGATCAGTATTTACGACTCATGGTTTGATCCTGTCGTGTCTTCTTTGCCTGGACTTATTCCTGATGGTTTTATCTATCTTAGGGCAAGTCCTGATACTTGCCATAAGAGAATGATGTTACGGAAGAGAGAAGAAGAAGGTGGAGTTACCCTGGACTATCTCCGTGACCTCCATGAAAAGCATGAAAGCTGGTTATTTCCCTTCCAGAGTGGTAATCATGGAGTTTTATCAGTCAATAAGCTACCCCATCATATTGACAACTCTTTACACCCTGATATAAGAGACCGTGTTTTTTATCTGGAAGGTGGTCACATGCATTCAAGCATTCAGAAGGTATAATATTTGGAAATCACGTGGCTGAATTTATTATTTGCTGGGGTTAGATTGGCTTAACCATTTTAACTATATACAGGTTCCTGCACTGGTTCTGGACTGTGAACCCAATATTGATTTCAGCAAAGATATTGAGGCAAAGAGGCAGTAAGATAAACTATCTCTTTCTCATATTAGTTCATTTTCCTTATCAAGGATTATGCTTTTCTTCCCTCAAACTTTGCATATGTTAGAATATTATGACTCTTATAGTCCCAAGGAGTCTTACTATGTCAGGGTTGTTTTTTAGCTGAGCTTCTACAAGCTGTAGTCTACGTCCAAAACTTGCATTGGAGTTAAATCCTACATCTCAAGCATGAGGGGTTTATATGGACTTGAGTTTTCACTCCATAATGGTTAGCTTTTATAGTGTTGTTCTTCGTTGGCTCATATCAATTTATATTATAGCCTTCCTCCATGTCTCTCCATTGCAAACGAGCAGCCTGGGTTGTGAAATTGTGATGCTGGCAATGCAGTCTTTACCTGGAATGGAATTAGACTAGTTGACAGCCTAGTTGTGTATGTGTACTGGGGTGCAGAGGGTGGTGGAAATGCCGGATTTTAGAATCCATTTGCAAGCTATAGGACCTGAGCCCCTTATTAGAAGTATGTCTACTCCCACTGCAATGGCTATAACTTTGCTGTTTGGTTTACCAAAGGTTTGTGTCATTACACTGGTGACCCGTATTTTAGTATGAATGGGAGTAGTTTTGCTTTACAATTTTAGAAGTTAAAAATAAATGCTACACTGATTCAATTTCATCAAATCACGACTTTCTTTTCACTGTTGTTAAAATAATCAGAATTTTTCCAACATTTTGTTTCCACTGTCATTGTATTAGAGACATAAAGGGAAAAGGCAAAGCTTAATGTGTTATTTTACATGCTTGTAAACTTTTAAATATTGAATGTACTGGTAGTTTTATAGGTTCTTTGGCAAACTTTATAAGTAGGTTTAAATGTTAAGAAATCTGTACATACACAATTAAACTTAATATAATGTTTGTGCTAAATTGGTACACTACTTTTCTGGTGGATGTGTGCATCAATTTTATGCAGTAGTCATCATGTAGCTGGTAAATAAAGCATATGGGGAAAATAACTACTTTCTCTTGAGCTATAAACCTATGGTCAATGCTGCAATTCAAACTTATTTATTCACTTCTGCAGACACTAAACGGGTTTGATTGACTTGCCTTGTTTTGTGGTATCGTTAGATTGTTTCATCCCTAGAATATACGGGAGGGGTATATCAATGTGATATACGTGTCCAGTAACTTACAACTAGGATTAGTTTTTTATAAATGGATGTTTTCCATCTTGCTAATAAGATAATTTTGTTTAGCCAATAATGGATCTGCAGGACTATTTGGTAATCAACAATTGGGTCTGGGCTTACTTTCTTTGTCCTTTTGCTATTAGGCATAATCCCCAAAGCTTTACCACTGTCAATTAATTAATTATTTGCTTTCCATGCAAATTTTGCACTTATTTAAGTTAATGTCACTCTTCACCAGCAAATCTTTAATTTGTCAGTGGTTCTTTATAATAATGGCTGTGGTGAGTGAAACGTTACATTTTCTGTAATTGATATATCTGGAAGTAAAGGTAACCAAGGTCTCCTTTAACAAGTAAAGTTCTTGTGATTTTACAATACTAGTTTTTAGAATTCCATTGGTGAGAGATGAAAATATATTGAATTAGAACTATTTATCTATTGATTCTTAAGGCATTACAATTTTTTGTTTTGCCTGTGATGCAGATATGCACGCCAAGTTGCGGAGTTTTTTGAATTTGTGAAGAAAAAGCAAGAGGTTCCATCCAAGGAAGGTGTTGAAGATGCGAGAGGTAGCCACGCCCAACCAAAGGTGCTGCTACCTCATGAGGGTGGACTGTGGCTACCAGATGGAAAGCCTTTTCCCCAGGACTTCAGACGAGCAATGTCATTCATGTCTGGCTAGTGGCTGCTAAACCTTGTGATTCTGGCCAAAGATAGACTAATGCCCCTTGTTGACGTGTTCAAGTTTTTCTTGCATGTAAAAATTGTTTAACTCCGAACCTTGACTGATGTAAAATAGTGGTGGTATCTATGGTTGCCTAACGTTTTCCTGACACACTAGTCTTGTTTCTGTGATTAGAAAGATGGTCTTTAGAATGTATTATCTCTTGAGCATATAATTTTCCCCTCTTGTGTCTATATTGCCTTATGTTCTACCGACCCAATTAAAGAACAAAGTTGGTATGTTTCAAAGAAAGTATACGAACGTCAGATTTGTCGGAAGGATCGATTATTCTTATGAGCATAATGCATTGAACAATGAGCATGAGATCGGGTCAGATGTCTCGTTAATTGTCATTAAGTTATAACTTTTTCAGATGATTGAGTATAGTACATTGTGAACAATGAGCACGAAATAAGGTTAGATATTCAAAAGATAATTTGTTTTGGTGTGTAATATTGCAAGATCCTGCAATGGTAGTTTCGGTTTGAGGAGAACTCAGTTGTGGGGGTAAGAGATGTGTGACAAAGGATCTTAAAGATGCTGGAGGTCAAGAAGTAGGAGAGAGAGGATAATAATTTGTGTATGAAAGATCATGTGTGGACATCTAGTAGGAAATTAGGTACAAGGGGGAAGGGAAGAGAGCATATTGTGAATTTTTTCCTCTTGCTCTCTCGGCCTTTTTTCCTCGGATCTGTAAGTTGCTATTGTTGTGTAACAACCTTCTTCCATTTTTTTTTTCTTATCCATCCTACTATAAATAATACCAAGAAGACTTTTCAACTCTTCATATTATACTGTTCATTGATTAAAGCGTGAACTGTCTTGCTAGATCTTACATGTTGAATGGTGAACAATTATAAGGAAAGAAAAAGACAAATTTCTATATTCTTCCTATAAGTTGTTGCCAATCATGTTACCCCGTTTATGTTCCTATATTTCTAAGTATATTGGTCAATGCATTAGGCTTAAATAATTAATTATGATGACTATGCTCAATTTTGTTAAAATGTAAAGACCATCGATTATTATGCTAATAAAATTAAGCAACCATTTATTAGATCACAATTTTTACTTTTATAATTATACAAAGACATTCGTAACTGGAAAAAATAAACAACTACACTAATTTATACCCTAACAAATCAAACACTTCAACTTTCAATTTTCTTATTTTTCATTTATTTTCCATCATCGGGCTTGTGTTTAGTAGGTTTATGTTCTAACTTTGGATTATAAAAAATTGTTACCAATAAAACTCAGTGAATTAAATTATAACAGCTCACAACGATGACGTGTAATTTCTATCGTGGTTTACAATGAATGTCATGTACAATGAATCCCGTGTTCAATATACAATAATTATGATTATGATTTCACAGCTAATTTGAACTAGAAAATAAAAAAGGGTAATGGTACAAAATAAATTACAAGTATTGAACAATTTGATCTCCTAAAGACAATTTCTCTACATTTATAGCTTCATATATTACGTCGTGTTAGCGTTTTCACTTTTTAGTTCTGCCTGTTTACACATGCAATCTGGCATGGGAAAAGTATATACAGATCCGCCAGCCTTTTTTATCTCGGTTCCCTTTTGATCACTATGACGAAGCATGTCTTTCATTTGCTGCTTGAATTCTTCCCATCTGCCAAATCAGTAAAAAATTCTAGTGATAAACTTTATAACGAGTACAGAAACTATCCAGGTATCTAAATATAGGCTAGGAATCTGATGGTGGACGGAAGCTGGGTAGAATAATAACATGGACATTTCAAACAAGAAAAATAAAATGATACAGAACATTTACATGTCTATTTGAAAACTGATCTTCATAGTCAGAAAGCAGACAAATCTAAAAGGCGGAACTCCTGTTCGTCCTACTAACGAAAATTATTGAGCTCATATTTCATCACTGTTTGCTGATCTTTCATCATTCCCTATTAGATTTAACTCTATATAATGTAAATACATTCTGTAGTTATTATAAGAAAGAATATTCAGTATTTCCTCTTTCACATATACATTATATTAGGATTATCAAATATAGAGGTCATTTTCCTCTTATTAGGGTAACCATATTCTAGACAAATAAACTTCATCTCCTAATTAAATATTTTACTGCTTGAATAAAAAAGCAAATATAAACCAGGAACTGGTCATGGTTGTACCTTATATTAGGATTGTCGAACAATAGAGCTAATTTTCTCTTGTCAGGTTTTATTGTCTTTGCATGCCCACCATACATATAGCGCCTGTGACCCATCAAGAAGTGGGGAAAATTCCCACCCTGGGTTGTAACAAATACTTCACTATGAAGGCAAACAGTATAATCAAGAGCGGCCAACCTAGTCGAATGCCCCTACATCATAAACATATGCATTACAGAATTTTTTTTTCTCCTTGAATCACCTTTCATTTCTATAAAGAATAAAATGATTTTTTGTTAACAAGCATAGATCACTTCAATACCATAAATTGAGCAAGCTCTTCTGGTGTTGCCAGTGTATTCTTGGTTTGTAATCGTGGAAACATCTGTTTAAGTGGTGCCATGTACTTTTGTTCTTTATAAATTTTTCCTGCTGCAACATATACTGAGGTTGTATTATCAAAACCCATGCCTCTAAGCATCAATCCCACCTACAGCATCAAACAAAATGAGGCATGAAAACTATAAGCTAAGACCCGTTTTTCATTTCACATGGTATCACTTGTAGATGCTGTAACATTTTTTTTTTTTTTTCATTTCATCCTTAATATCTTTGATAGCTAATACTTTCATTTGGTTTATTTCCTTTCAATGTGATTTGCTGGTGTGGCACAATCATTGAAATAGGTGGTAGAGAGGTTGGTAACAACTTTTTTCTTGCAGCTGTGCGATTTGTAACACAGCCCAAGCATACATGTTGCTGGTTGCGTTTTGGAAGGGAGAGATTACCACCAAAATATTGTTTCTCTCACAATCCCATTTCTAATACTCTTATCCTTGAACACCGGGAATCATTCCAACCTTTTAATTCCCTTGCCCATTATTCCGGAAATTTATTATCCCCGGTTATTGTCAATTAGTATGTCCTGGAGCTCATACATTGGCAGACACGACCAGGAGTCAGCTGAGTATTCAATAGGTAGAAAAATGCTCTTTAACAGACAAGAACAATGAGTCCAATGCTCTTTAAAAGATTGTGTTTTTCTAGTAATTTCCTATTTTAGTTCTGCCTTCCAATATTTCTAAGCTTAAATTTTGTATCGTCTCTTTTTTTCTAAAGAATTTCCAGTAACCCTCACAGGAATCTATGATGGCTACAGATCATATTTAAAATTAAAATGCTTCATTAGGGAAGCCTAACTAATTTAGCAAGGGAAAAAACAGAAAAAAGAAATGCCCCCTCGATATCACAGCATACCCCCACTGATGCTAGCATCTAATTGACCTCTTTAGAAATAAAAATAGAAAATAATTCAGAAGAGTCCTATTTACTAATCGTTTGGAATACTCGCTTGGGTGTCTAATTACTTTGTTCAAATCAAATTTCTAGCAAAAAAAAATAAAAAATAAAATCGCAACAGACTATTTAGGTTTTAAGGTATCAAAGCACATCCATCTTCTCTATCAATGAAAAAAATGGGGAAAAGAAATGGGGAAAAGAAATGGTAAAGATGAAGAACCCCAACAAAGAACAAGAATTTGTAACTGCATACCTCCAATGGAGTCAACGGGCATCTTCCATCCACACGATTAGCACCAGGCTTTATTATCTTATGCTTTCTTCTGAATTTACCTCGCCAACTCCTTTCACGAGCAATATCCATTTCATGTTTCTCCTCCTCCCCTCCATCATACTCACAGCATGAAAATGCAACCATATCCTTTATACAGAGAAAAAACAATTATAATAAATAATATACAATTAATAAGAAACTAACTAGCCAAAACACATAAGACATAAAATTGACAATAGCCTATTTAGAAACAACTTGTAAAATATAGCAGCAAAAGGTAATTGATGGATATTAAATCGTACAGTATACATATAGTCAATTCCAATCAGATGAACAAATACTAAATGCTAAAATGAATTACTATAACTAGATATATGGAAAAATCATAAAAATATCCTAAATTATCCCAAACTATATTTATTCCACATCATTATCCTCCTGACCTAGAACTCTATTTTTCAGCATTTCAAGAGGCTCTGCAAGAAAAATATTACATCCCCTTATCTGCAATTTAGGAGAGCCATAGAGAAGTCTCATGCAGGCTTATTCATTGCTCAGAACAGCGTATCCACAAGAGAGTGATACAGGCAACTCCTGCTATTTGATGGTGTGCAGAGACCATTACGTGCCTCCTGGATCTGATTTTGTTTAATTCATTGAACAACCCCAGAGGGATTACAGAGAAGATAGAGAAATTTAAGAGTCTAGGAGAGCTCATTTCAGCAGTTTTCTATGATAGAAGAAGACATTGGCGCAGTTTTCATTGTTCTTGATTTGTGCTTAGCATTTAGTGAATGGAAAAATGAATATTCCTGAAACACAGAAGTGCTTGACCAATTTATAGAAAATTGCCAGACAAAAGGCATTTGGTGCAACATAGAGTTTGAACATGCAGGACAAGGCTCTGAATATCAATTGATGTAGTAGAACCAGGGGGTCTTAAAAGTTCTAAATAGCTTGTTTATCAATAATTTGCCAAAGACCAACATAAAGTGATCAATAGGATATTTATAAGTCACAATGGAAAGTAGACATAAAGTCAACCTTGCTTCAAATATCACAGCTAAAATATAACGATATATATATGGGTGATGTAAAATCCTTAAACTATCAAAAGTGCAAACTGAATCTAGTAAATCCAACAACATAAGTACAAAGACACTCAAAAAATACCTCCTCGAAACGCAGATGCACCGAAACATACTTCCCTCCACTTTGGGAGCTATGTTTAATCATCCGATCAACCATGCTTTGTGCAAGTGCTTGTATAGGTTCGGAAAATCTAAGAGCTCCAAAGTTGGCAAAGCACCTAAGTCTTTGGATTTTCGAGGGCACTGCTTGAGCTAATCTATTGGAGAAAGGTGCAATGCGAACAGCCCTGTGACAAGCATAAGCAAATTCCTCTTAGGAGCCATACACAATATATGGCAAACTGGCTGTATGGAACTGAGGAACAGCGATCAAGATAATAATAAAAGATCATAACAAATTCAACAAGATCAACCCTGCATTTGTTCCCAGACAGAAGGGTGAGCCACAAAACCTAGGACATTTTAAGGAAGTAGATTTTAAATTCAACTACTCAAACTTTCATATGATGTTATCGTACTGACATATCTATCTACTTTTATGTTTTAAATGTGTTTGCATAAGCCTAAGTGATTCCAGAATTCTGAAGAGATTATCACCATGTAATCCGAAAATTGTATGACAGCAAATTATTCATCAAAACAGATTGAGACTAGGATGACAAGTAACCAAATTATAGCACAATTCAGGCACATCTATCAAAAGAATCAACATAAGAGCACAGGAGAAACATTTGTTGTTGGAATACCTAAGTGTACGGTCCATTACGTCTCTTACATATATATACTGTAAGAATGAAGAGTCATGTACAGCATGCTAATAAAAAATGCAGCAAAAGTCAGTGAAGTAGTATTACTATACATGACTACCAAGTCAACAGGGACACCGTACAGTAATGAGCTGTTACTTGCTGGGGACCAAAAATCAGGTATTTATTTTATTGTTAGGGATTTTATTTACATTAATGAATTTGAAGAGTTCCCCTTCTTCCCATGACGACAATTCCAATTTAAGAAGTCAATGATTCAGTAATCAAAGTATCGGTGAATGAAGAGATTTGATCTATGGAAACTCAAGTGCCAAGAATGCGATGAAATTATTTAAGTTGTGAACAATAGATATGTTTCTATCTTATTTGGCTTCCATTTTACATCTTTATCGTATGAAAAAATATGTTAATTACTATTGAGAATGACTGAACTTAATGAAAAAGACAATAAAAATTAGAAAACAGCATGAGGATTGGAAGCCAACCGATTCTGAGGAAACAAAAGAATATAGAAAGGCACACACCCCATTTCCAAAAGCTGAGGAAGGACCTTCTGAAGATAGTGAGCTGAACTTGACCAACCTTTTACTCTAAGATTGACAATATTACTTATGTTATTGTCAAATCGTTCAAGTACGTCAACAGGGAGTTCTTTCACCACATGCACACGATTTCCAAGTGATTGTATGAAGAAATTTTCATCAAAAATGTCACCAAAATAGCTGCCAGATATCAAGATGAAGCATAAGATTATAATACACGAGTAGCATCACTAAGTAGTAGAATTCTAAGAAATAAATCGAGAGAAAATGTGAGTTGTATATCATATTCTGATCTCAAACAATGACACCAGGCATATATACAGAGAAGCTCTAACAGACTTTGGTGAGCTGGCAACAATTAACTTAATTTAACTAACTGAGAAATTAACTTTGCTGAGCTGGCAATAACTAGCTTTAATAAACAAACTATGCAGAATTGGCCAAGAGCCAGTCAGCTTAATATATGCACGTATGTGTGTGTGTATATATATATATATATATATATATATATAGAGAGAGAGAGAGAGAGAGAGAGAGAGAGATTGAAAGAAAGTTCAAATGGATTATTATGAAACTAAGTGAGACTCAGTTCTATACAGACAAAACTTAACCAGTGTTTCATTTCAGGGGCATCACTTATAAGTTATCTACATAATCAAAAGCACTTCCTTTAAATGATTTACAAAAGTCGCTGACAACTAACCACTGTACATTCCAGAAAAACAGAAGGATGATGTATGTCATACCTAACCTCAAAACTCAAATAATGGTTTAAGATATTCTTTCAGCTCTTCACCAAGATGTTTGGTATTAGTTGATTAGTTCCTTTCTACGCATAATACAATCCCTAAATTTAAAGCCCAATCCAAATATTTCATCATCTAAAAATAAATTTCTAATCTGATATCATATCTGACCTATTCTGCACGCCAGTCATTTAAATGGCAGGCATAGAGAACATAATAATGAAACATTGACCATTTTTCAAATTCAGATACCTATTAAGTAAATAATAATTACAAAAAAAAAGTGTTAGAAGTACAACGAGATTTAACAGCCACTAAACATGAATAAATTATGCAACCACCATAATTGTCACCAATTTTAAAATCAAGCATAACGAAAGCAAGGTCAAACTCAAGCAAATGAGAATTCTGATATAAATAGTATAATAAGAAGCTGATTTCCAGTCCTAATCAATATCTAAATTGCTATAAATGCTATTCCAATTATGGAAATAATAACATAATTACATAAATACAATTGTACAATCCCATAAATTCATAAATTTTGGTAGTCTAATAGACCAGATATTTATTCTGATAATAATAACATTCCAGCAATTAATTCCATTGACATAATATTCTAAATTAATCCATTGACAAGCAATTACCTCGAGTCTCGCCATACACTATTTAAATGGAATATAGGAATAAGAAGAGTTGCATTTAGTAGTCCGGCCACAGCAACCGCATCACATATCTGCATAAAGATTAGTAATAATAAGTGCCAAAACAATAAGGACATGTGATGCAAAGTAGATAGCAATTGCAGTATCAATGTCCTTCATCTAAATTCATTAACTGTGTTAGCCTGACAATATATCACCATACTTCCATTCCGAGCAAAATGACACAACGACAAACATTAGGATAAAAGTATACACCAAACTCATAAAGCCCTCTAGATATAACTCATTAGGTACCTATTTACAAAACATTGTTGAAGAAAATGTCTAACCAAGACAGTTACAATAGGCTCAAGGTATTCTACTGCAGTTAAGACTAGAGAATTATTTAGTACAAGACGTAGAGGAAGGATTGAGTTGAAGTGTTCAAAGTCATTATAAAATAGAAAGACTTTTCACGGTTCAGAGAGCAATGAATCTCAATTCTATCTCTCAATGAGGAAATGGTATTATATGCTTCATTCATGGTTCTATATAATGAGACCTATAATTGAATTAACCTTCCATGATTATTTTTTTTTTCAGCATAGAAAAAAGGGAATTCCTCATTACTTGGAATGGAATTACCATCCCTGTGTACTGAACATGATATAAGAATTACAGATAAATAAACCAGTAAAATGTAAAATCTTTGGTTTCATCAATAGGCATACCGACAAGCGTTGCTGATTCAATCCACCATTTGCTTCAATTATAAGGAACCCATTTGACTTTGGCAATTCTAAGTCGAGAAAATAACATGAGAAAAGATGGCAAGAAAAAGGTTAGCATATTACTTCAACAAAGAGAACAAGGACACATGATAAAATAAATAATCAAGATTCTATAACGAAATGTGAACTTGAAAATAAATTGAATGGGAGAAAGCTAACTGCCAAAGAAACAAAATAGACTGAAAGTGATATAAAGAAAAATTATGCAACAACCAACTAAAACAAAGTTTGAAGATTGGAATATTTCTCATCCAGAGAAGAAAATACCTGCGTCAGGAACGCTTCTGTTAGCACAGGGCCTCCACTCTCTAAGCTCTCTACTAGTCCATGCTTTAATCAACTGCATGATTTCCATCGCAGATTAACAGTCAATTAGTTCCAGTTGCAAAAACAGAACAACAACAGATTGATCACAATATCAACAAAAAACAGTATGGCAGAGCCCAAACTCTTTTACAACAATGGTAAGTAACACAGGACAGTACTGCAGGAAGCTGGAGAAGGAAAAAAAAAAAAAGGATTAAGTACCACATTGCCCGTTCCATTATTAGCATTGGCAGCCTCAGCCTCCATGAAAGGCCATAGCTTTTCGAAGAGCTGAGGACTCCTATAAACAGAACCTGGAGGAGCACGCTTGTGTACAAGAACGACACCATTCTTTATACTGACAACATCGAAGCTGAAGGAACCCATATACAACAACATTCCAGAAATGTACAACAAAGGCGCAAACAGAAGCAAACCTCGCCTTCTGAAAACTGCCGACATAAGAATAAAGACCAACTTCTCCATGGAATTGCTCTCCTTAGACAAATCCCAGCTTCCGTTCTTGCTCCGGCCGTAGCGGAAGCGTGGCGACGACGGCGGCGACCGCGATGCTCCGCCCAGGCGGCTGTAACCGTGCATTTGGATTTGAGTAATTGAGATCCGCCAAGGAGATCCCAAATTGAGCTTCAAAAGGTTGGATTAGACAGACACATTGGATGAATTTGAGTGCGTGCGTGTGGTAGAAAGGGGAAAGGAAAGGAATGGCGAAAATTGGGCCTTTTTTTCTTTTTCCTTTACGAAAAAAAAAAAAAGAGAAAATAATATTCCGAGAAAAGGGAAAGGGCGTTGTGTTTGTCGGTAAAGAATGAGCGAGAAAGGAGGTAGCGAGTGTGATAGTGGTGCCTGCTGTTGTGTTTGGAGGAAGGAAGGAAGGGAGCACTAAAGATGATCACGTGCAATGTGCGTGCTTGCGTGTCCATTCTAGAAACACACCTCATCATGCATCACTTATTAAACATTTAGTCAAACTCTTTCTCAGTTAAATAAGAAATTTCCAAGTTCTCATTAACTTCAAATAAATAAGCCAATTATATGCTTCACAGATTAAGACCATTAACAACTTGTAACAGTTCCTTTATTAAAATTAATGGTTTTTTGTTATTCATATATCTATTGTAGAAACATGTAAAAAAACTTTGTTCACAATACAAAAGTTTATTTTTTCCTTTTTTATATAAAAGCTAAGTTACACAATTTCACATATTATAATAATACGTTCTATAGATTTTTATCTATTTATAGATTACTATTCATTTCACTCTAACATTACAACAACAATTAAAAGCCATGCTTTAATTACGGCTTCGAAGTAAATTTGAAAAAAGAAAACTCAAAATAGAAAACACAAAACAAAGTTATATATGAAAACTATTATTTTATGAAATATTATTTTAAGCAAGACTTATTTATTTGCCTTTTTTTTAAATTACTCAAATCAATATTTTTAAATAAAATTACACCAAAATGATATTTTGGCCAATTTTATTTGTAGAAGAAGGTTTCCTATAGTTGTACACACATTCATTTCAGGAGTATTTCATGTTTCTGACACATCATTCCCTTATCAAAAACACCTGAGCTAATATCTTGAGATCATATGTACATTATAACAAATTTATTATTACCTAAGAATTAATATTTGTGGATAACTTTACGTTTATGATGGACATTAATTAATAATATTTCTTTAGTATGTTTTAATGTTAACTTTTAGTTTAGCTTCACATATTTGTACTCCTTCAATCGAGGTCAAGGAGTACAACTCGTATAGAATACGGTTTGGGTTCAGAAAGAATGAAAAATAAACAATAATAATATAAACAACAATACAATATTCAAATCATCTATATAAAATTAATATTAAAAATTTTAACATACAATTATATAAAAAAAAATATGTTCTACAGATTTTTGTTTATTTATAGATTACTATCCATTTTATCAAACTCAAGAAAATACAAGTTAAAATTTTCCTGTAATTTTACTAGAGAATTATGATAGAAATAATGTAATACAAAACTAATTTTCAATAATAAGCAATAGTTAAATTATTATAAATTATATCCTAATTATCTAAATAATAATATAATTATAATTGTACAATTTTACAAGTTTTGATAGTTTAAATTCTATTAATCATAGTAGATATTCTATCATTAATATTTTAATAATTAATAATATTTTAATAATTAATTCTATTGACATAATATCTCAATAATTAATTTATAACATTTTAGCAATTTCATAATATGTCAATAATTAATTCTTTTAAGATCTCCTTCAAATTGATGTTGGTAAATTTACAACCATCAATTTGCTAATTAGAAAATTATGGCCCTAGCATGTCAAGGATTTGGTGAAGATATCAATGATTTGGACCAATATAGAGACACGAGGAAGAGTGATAACTTGGCAGTCATAGGTTTCTCGAATAAATTAACCTTTGTGCTTTTGTTCGTTCATGATAAACACAATTTGCTGCAATTTGTATGACACTTGTATTATAAACATGTAGTGGTGTTGATTGTGCTCAGTGAAACTAAGTTCTAATAGAACACCATGCAGCCAAATAATCTTTGAGCATGTTGTAGACATGACACGATATTATACTTCAGTGGATGACTTAAAGACTGAGTCTTGATTCTTACATTTTCATGATATTGGAGCATTGCCTAGAAATATACACCAACTAGTAGTATATTTCCTTGTGTCTGGACAAACAACCCAATCAACATCATTATATGCATGGAGTTTGAGTGAAGAACCAGTAGGAAAAAATAATCCACGAGTGAAGGTGCTAAAGAGATATCTAATAATGTAGTGTACTGCTAAAAGAGGAAAATGGGGGTTGCATAAATTTGCTGATTGTGTGTAAAACAAAGGAGATGTTAGGTCGTGTGATGGTTAGGTAGATAATGCTACCAACCAGTATGTGATATAAAGTGGGTCCTCAAGAATTTCTCCTTCATCCCATCTATATTTAACATTAATTTTCATGGGGTATCAACAGTAGTTGCACATTGACGAGACTAGATAACTGAATGAGGTCCTGAATATACTTGTGTTGAGTGACAAAGAGGCCTTGGTCTCGATAATAATGTACTAACCCCAAGAAGTAAGTCAGATGGCCAAGATCTTTCATGTGAAAAATTATATGCAACAATTTCTAAATTGTAAAGATGACTTGTTGGTCAGAACCAGTCACTACAATGTCGTCAACACAAACAAAGAATACGACAATTCTTTAAAAGTTCGTTAGATAAAGAGGGATGAATCATATTGACCTTGCGTGAAGGAAAACCTAAGTAGCGTGGTTCGAAAATTTTTAAACCTTACTCATGGAGCCTGTTTCAATCCATATAAAGAGCGCTTTGAGTTTACACATATTATTAGGTAATGTGGTAGGCATACTTATAGGAAGTTTGATGTAAACTTCCTCCTTGAGGTCAACATGGAGGAATGCATTCTTGACATCAATATGATGTAGAGGCTAAGATTTAAATGCAGTAATGGAAAGAATAGTGTGCACAGTAGTCATATTGGCTACAGAGCAAAGATCTCCTCATAGTCAAGGCCAAATTCTTGCTCATTTCCAAGAATAATTAACCTAGCCTTGTAATGATTTATGGATCAATCTGAGTAAAGCTTTATAGTGAATACAATTTTGCTGCCACAAGGTTAACCGATGGGGGCATGGAACAACATCCCATGTCCGATTTTCTTTTAATGCTAAAAGTTATGTTTCAATGGCTTGTTGTCAACATGCATGCTCCCTTGTCTATTTATAAGAAAAATGAATAAGAATATAATCTAAAGTTGTTGTCAAGGATTTAGGGGAGAAAAATCATACTTTAATAGAGGTCGATGAATGCGAGAACTACATCGTAAAGGATCTTGTTTTAGATCTTGCATTGGATCAACAACAGATAGTAATCTGGAAGGGGCCTAGAAGGTGGTGATGTTAGTCTTGTAGAAGGGTAGGAAATAATGGTAAAGATATAAAGGATGACAAGAGAGTGTCATGGTTAGTTGCAAAAAAATATGAACTTTCTTAAAAAATCACATTTCAAGAGACCCAAATTTGATGTAGATAAGGATCATATCATAGAAAACCTTTTTTGTGGACAAAATAACCTAAAAAAGCATATTTAAGAGATTGAGCTATGAGTTTGATGTGTTCTTGTAGGAAAAGATGGACGTAACAAACATAACCAAAGGTGGGAAGATTAGCATAAGTGGGTAGATATCCAAATAACCATAAAAAAGTAAGTCATTATTTAATGATTGAGAAGACAAACGGTTGATAGGGTGGACAATCCTGGAGAGAGTAGACAATCCTCGAGAGAGCTTCATGCCAAAACTGTGATGGCAAAAGAGATTCCAACATAAGTGTACAAACAGCATCAAGATGATAATTTTTTCTTTTAGTTATCCTAGAAAGACAAGACCTTTGAGTTAAAATGTTATTTATTTACTGAAAGTATTGGAATAAATGAGATGTATATTTTCCCATTATTAGATCGAAAAACTTTAATTTATACAGAAAATTGGATTTGAACATAATCACAAAAAAATTCAAAACAGAAAATACTCACCTTTTAAACGCAAAAAATAGACTCATATAAAACAACTATAATCATCATGACAAAATACTTATAATGAATATAAGATATAATAGATGTCAGCCCACACAAATCACTAAAAACCATATTAAAAGTCTGTTTTATATTTGATTGATGACTTAGAAAAAGTATAATTTAATTTTATCAAGATCTAACATAAAAACAGAATATAAAAATATGACCTCAAATTTCTCATATAACAAAGCTGCATTGACTCAAATCTTTGTCCTTCATTAAATGACAAAATCATTAAATGACAAAACACGGAAAGAGTGTAGAATGTAATGTATTTAGCTAACATTTTCTGTAATTTTGTTACTATTTCTATTTATACATAAACTTGTGTATTTTATACATGAGAAATCAATCCTATATTTTTCGTTATTCTTAATAACCCTAAAGACAATCTAAAATGCTGACATAAGGACACTTGAACATGTACAAGCTAAACTATATTTGCAACATTCAAATATAAATTCTATGGTAATGTTTGATCAGATCGAATACTACAAAAAAAATTAATTGAATCAGAAACCAGCCTAAAAAACCGATTAAGCTCTTTTTTTTTTTTTTTTTTAACTTAATTGATCTGACCTTGATCCGGTCGATTTTTTTAATGCAGGGTTTTCGGGTAGTGGTTGGGTGCGGCTTCAATGATCATCCCTGCTTACAGGTTGTGGAAATACAAATTCAATGGTTGTTGGAGCTCTTTGTGCTATAGATGAAATTCTGAGTATATTGCAAATGCAGCTAACATAATTATTCTCATACTTACATCAAACTATACTACGAAGCATAATTACAAGAACCCAGCAAGGTACAATTCCTCTTATAATAACGAAGAAGGAAAGGAGAATAAAGATCTACTTATTTGAAAGGAGGACAAATTATCCTGATTACACGTTCTTCATTTGTCTCTAAATCTGAAACCATACTCAATACCTACATGTCTTGCTTTGGCTTCCGGCTCAATTCTGAATAATGCCCACCCATTAGCAGCAAAATCTCCTCCCACAAACTCTCTGAAGAATCTGATAATGCCCCACAAAGCAAACTTGAGCTACAGGCAGCCACATACCAATAATCTGACTCAATTTCATCTCTCAGCTGATCCAGTTGCCATCCAGCATAACCAACAAAGAATCTGAAGTCATGAGGCTTGAGAATCCCCTTCTTCACAAGCCCTGCAGCATCATCCAAACTGTTTCGAGATCCAAAACATAGCCCAGGAATTACCTCTTCAAATCCGGGCAGCTTCATCTTCTCATCTGTTTTCAATAAAACCATGCTTGCCTCAAGAGGTCCACCAAAATGCAGAGAACAATCAGAGAAGGTAGTTAATAGATCATGATTTGTAGGTTTCATGTGTTTGATTTTTTTGTGAAGAGGACGGTTGATGACAATGCCGAAAGGCCCTCCTTGATGATGTCTAGTTCCAGATCTGAGAAGGAGAATGACAGTTCTTTCAAAGGTGCGAACACCATCAAGCTTTTCGGTGGCCACAAGGACGCAACCAGTCTCAGGCATAGGAATAGGGTGAGCCCACTGCATTCCAAGAGGATTGGAATTGGGCAATGTTCCACTTTGATTGTGAGTGTCGGTATCTGATATTTCTTTCTGCTAATGAAGTGAAGAAAACAGGTTAACTAAATATAATGTCCAAGTAAATCACAGCATTGGTTACATATGCTCAACCATAAATGAGTGTCCATATCAATAATTAAAAGTACTACGATTACCAACAAGTAAAAAGGAATACTAATAAAAGCCTATTAATCAAGCCTGTAGGCTTAAAACCTGGTTACCAATATAAATCATTAGTTGGGTTAACAGAACAGGTGTAGGAAAGTTATCTGACTCAACCAAGTATCCTAGCTTGATGACAAATCCATCAAGTGGAGATGGTTCTGAAAATACTAAACATGCTTCTATGACTGTAACAAAGCACATGTATGGCTCTAATAGATGTTTGAAATAACATTATTTTGAGATTCATAAGTTGACGATTATCAAAACATAAAAAAAGAAAAAAGATTCATTAAATTCATCCCCTCCACTTAAAAATGGCATGCAAGAGCTACATATAGTTCCCATTTAGGAATGAATGCATCACCAGCTCATCTCTATATAACTTTGCTCTGAACTCACGCCAATCCAGATTAGCACGATGACATTTCTCAGAGTTGCTATCTGATTTGTTACCATCAGCAGAACTGTTTCCTCTAGTACCATCTCCTTCTGGCATAGACCGTTCATCATTGCCTGCAATGACCAACATCTTCATAAACGAACTCCAGTAAAATCATATCATTATCAAGAGAAAACAATAAAATGAAAAAAAAAAAAAATGGAAAACAAGGCACTAGGCAGTATGGTTTTATTATGACGTCAATGCTTATTTGAGTAATCAATCCAAATCCTCATCCTTTTGTCTACGATATATTTCTAACAAGTAGTCTTCAAACTCTACCCAAGAAACAACAAGCACAGTACAATAGAAGACCAAATAGTTTTCACTAGACAGAATTACTTGGCCAATGTCATATAAAATATCACTCCCATTCATGACAAATGTGGTAAAATGAAAATAAACAAAGATAATAGTAGGAACATTTGTCCTCACTTCTACCCTTTCCAAACAAAAAGAAGAGAAAGCACCTTTAGAGGAACAAAATATGTGTCAAGTCTCCAACAAAGATAGCAGCATAAGAATGTAATAAAGATTTTTACACTGTCAGCCAATTAGAAATCATCATGGGTATAACTTCCAAAGTAGTACAAAAGTAAAAAAATCTTACCATACATGATAGTCTATAACTGGATGACAGTGTAAAATCATTGACACTGCCAGAGTATTTAATTAATCCTAGTACAAAAAACTCTAATCTAAGAAACTATCACATTTAGAATTTCATATTGTCCATACTTTAGAAATGCCTGATGAGGTAATATTTTCACCCAAACATGTTCACCAACAAACAAATGTAAATCACTGATTTTTTTATTTAGTTCTTATGAATTCTTTTCTCAAATTACAAATATGTAGCAAGTTTGTAACAAGACAAAATTTATGCAACACAACTGCAAAACTATTATAAAAGCATCATTATAGCACCCAAGTTGGCAACTTTAAAACTGGTATCATAAATTAAACAAAGGGATAACCTATAGCCATTTCTCATTTTCGTCAATTCTTGATAGAGCTTTCTCTCACATGGAAAGATGAGCTCTAGACTGAACTTGATAAACAAGAAACAAAATCATTGATTTTTGGATTCGACGTGTTCTTTCATTTGTTGAATCTCGTTAAAGAGAAATCACATTTTCTTTTATTTGCAAAAGATTGGAAGATATTTGAGAAAGAAAAAACAGAGTTGAAACATGGAAAAGTGTAAAATGAATTATTAAATCCTAATGATAAAGCTATTTCCAGAATAGAATTGTGTTCCGTGGAAGGGAAAGTACAGTATTGAGCTAGATTCAATGAATTTCCAGGAGAGGGATGGGAAGCATCACAAACAAAAATCCCCAAACAAAGTATAAAAATAATATATAACTGGGAACTTGGGCCACCAAAAGGTAAGGTAAGCTTTGCACATGTACTTAGTAAGAGGGACTACAATTTCCATGGAATTACTTGGGATCGAGGGGAGAAAAATAAATCAAGGAACAAAAGGAAACAAAATATTTTATTTTTAGTTATATATTGTTTATAAAAGTAAACGAACAATGAAAATATTATAACACATCAATTTTATAAAATATATAAAATTAGATAATATTTATTAATAATTAAAAATGAAAAAAAAATTGTCCAGATTTTCCTTCCTCTGCAAACCCTAACAACCAAAGATACCCTAAATCAATTGACATGCATGTCATGTTCCTATACGTAATTGTGATCTCAGACGAATAAAACGACTGAAAGAAATTTCCAAGTAAAAAACAAGCAGTTATTGATTATAAAAAAATGTAAATATGAAATTAAAGCAAATCACGGACCAGAAGAAGAGGAGGAGTTGTCATTATTCTTCTTGCCCGTGGCGCTGACAACAAATTGACGAAGCCCTCTACAGTATGACTTTCGCCTCAGAACAGTGATCTCGAAGACTCGTCCATCTACTACTCCTCTCCTTCCCAAATTGGAGGAAATTGGTCTTTGGCAAAACGAATTTGTGTGGAAAAGGTTCTTCGCATGAACAGCGCACAGATCCATTCAGACCTTTGACTACCTTTGACTGGGGCAATTGATTTTATCGTTTCTGGGTGGAGAACGTTCGATGACGAACAGGTAAGGTAAGAAGCAAGAAGATTTTTAATTTAAAAGATAGATAAAGAAGAAAACAAAAAAGAAGATAGCGAGTGGAGAAACAGAGCAGAACGGAGGACGATCACAGAGACGCTAATGAATGACACTACGATTACGAAAACGACGCTTTGGAAAGAGAGAGAGAGAGAGGGAATATGCTTATTTTAACCGAACCCCAATGGTGGAGACTGGAAAAGTGTACATCACAAGAGTACGTTAGTCACAACGTTCCATGTGATATAAAATGCGCTGGCTGCCTAACTAACGCCTACTCAAGATAAGATTAGTCGGATTGCTCGGCATCAGTTACTTATCCATTATATTATTATTCCAAAATTAACTGCCGAATCCGAGATATTTGGCACTAAAATTATTATTAATTAAAAGTAATAACGTAATATCATAATATAATTTTTGAAAAATAATTATATGTTTAAAAAATATTGATAGAATATAAATTTTAGGTGCATAGAATAAATATAGTAATGTAGTATTATTTGATTTGGAAAAGGATAATATAAAGGATAGAAGACATTATGAAATATCTACCTATGTGCATTCCACTTGGAGGCTTGAGCTAAACGGTGGAAGGATGTCAACAGTTGTAAGGACAAGCATAGGATCAGTTTGTGTTTGTGCTGGAATGAACATAGCAAAGCCTCTCAGCCGTCAGTGCCATTTCTTCCCAAGTTCTGTTTCTCCTATCTTCTGTACGTTATTTGTTCCCTCAACTTTGTTCTTCCCCCATTTTTTTAACCACATGATTTCTGTTCAAAATACTCAAATTGGAAGAGACGTATGTGCTGTTGTAGTAAAACCATGCTTGGGTAGGCGTGTGTCATTCAGTACGTTAGTTTTCCCGTCATTTACAGGATGATATGCTGATTTGTACTTGGATGTCGTAAGGAGTTGTTTACTGATGAAGATAGGACACTACCCAATGTACTAAGTGCTCTAGCCAAAAGTTCGACAAACTTTAAACTAAAGTATTCAAATTTTGTTAGCATTTCATAGGATATGGTTCTATTTATAATAAATATTAAAAGGGACATAACTTCTTCCTATTCTTTTGGTAATTAAAAGTATTCAAGATCGTGGGGTTTGCTCCCCAAGTGACTTAGTACACTGCCATGTCCTTGAAAGTTCAGGATATCTTATGGGGAAATGCTTAGGCCTACTCACAAGTTACTCTCATAATTGGACAAACAGATCCCCCATATACCGAGGTAATATAGGGATCAGTTCCTTCTAGTGATACGACTCAGCAAACAAGTCATTCACCGAGGCTCATTTTATATCCATTGTCGGGTAATTACCCAACAATGTTAGGGAGTAAGTAACCCTTCTTGGAAACCCATCAAGTTTGACGACTGATGTCAGAAACAGTGGCCAAGAGTTGTTCTTAGAAGCCCGATTTTTGTGTTGAGAAATGGTCTACCTTTACAGGTGCGACCTTTTGGTTTTGGATGCCTTACTAACCTTCCCTCCTCCATCAAGCAGGAACAAGAAGTGGTTGGAGCTTAGCCGTGTGTATTTAGCAAGTTTACAAATGTAACAGTGAGACACAGACTGATGATGTTCATAATTTGTTCTTTTAGAATGTCTCGCGGTTTGTACCAAAATTCTGTGATTGCAAAATCATGTCATCCTTCGCAGTAAAATTTATTATCTTGTAATCCTCATGCCTTGGGTGGTTCTCTCACTCGAGCCAACTCTGAAAATTCTCTTAATCTCTTATTTCTCTCATTTGCTTGACATTGTTTTTCATTGCTAAATGACATTGAATGTTATAGTGTTACTTGGATGCATGTTGAGCACGGCACTGCTTTTGTTTCCACTTCAAATTCATATCATAAATAAAACCACAATGGCTTAATTGATCTTCGCACCTGAGAAGGCATGCATACATGGAGTGGTTTGGATCCTACTTTGGACTCCAAATCCTGACGTAAGATAAATTCAGTTCGTGCTTGAGTTTCCTTTTTTTTTTTTTTTTTTTTTTATTTAGTAACTCTTAAATTCCTGAATTACATCACAATAGTCTCTTCAATGCATCATGGAGTATATTTACATAGTTGAATGCGATTCTTCAGCATGTTTTCAGAAAAAGTGCGATTTGAGTCTTCCAAGACCAGCTCAAGATGCTGCAGACTCAAAAATATCATGTAGCTTACTGAATGTGCAAGATGGGATAGATGATGAAGCATGTGAACTAGTCAGTGGAGTAGAGCTTTCAATTGGGGAGGGTGATGATAATATCCGTGCTTATCTATTCAAGGCAGTAAAAAATAACAATGGAACGGGCCTGTTGCTTCTTTCTGATGTTTTCGGGTTTGAGGATTCTTTCACTAGAGATTTTGCATATCGGGTAGCTTGCAATGGTTACAAGTATGTTCCTCAACTCCTACTTATCAACAACGTATTAAGATTCACTATGCACATTGTATAGTGGCTGTTTTCACTTTATGATACCCGTGTTAGCGAATTTACTTGTAAACAAATTTGCAGCATTCTAGTTCCAGACTTATTTCGCGGAAATCCATGGACAAAGGAGCAGCCAGATGTGTTTGAACAGTGGATTGGTAGACAAAAGCCAGAGAGGATAGCAGAAGATATTAGCAGATGGACAAAATGGCTGGTTGATGAATTTATGGCTGCAGGGATTTCCAAGAAACTTGGCATTATAGGATTCTGCTTTGGAGGTGGCCAAGTGTTAAAGGTGCTGGCCAAAGACCATGGTTCTTGTTTTGGTGCTGGAATCTCCTTTTACGGAACAAGGATGGATCCCCTTGCTGCTTCTGATATAAAAGCTCCTGTCTTATTTATTTTAGGAGATAATGACCCACTTTGTGTTATAAGTGAAATTGAGAATATTCAGAACAAAATTGGCGAGCACTCCAAAGTAGTGGTGTTCCCAGGTAGAGGTCACGGATTTGCTCACCGGCCTGGATCTCCTGAAGAAGATGTTGATGCTGAACAAGCTTATGTGATTATGAGAGACTGGCTATATGATCATTTGCTTGTATAAAATTGTATATATATTCAACACTTGCGTCTTAACATGTTAATAGTAGACTACCTCTCAACTTCTCTTCCATTAACATTTTGATTACATTCTCTTCAGTCAAGGAAATTCCCATGGACTATCATAAATCAGAAACCGCTACTTCATCCATAATGCCAATCCCCACACTGGTGCTTTTAGGCCAGTAGAAATAGGCTTTCGGTTTCACAATGAATAATCAATAGTGAAAATTTGTATTTTAAATTAAATAATTCGGATTCAGTTTCTAATGTATATTTTTGGATTGTCGAATATTATATATATATTTCCACTCCAAACAATGAGTATTAGAGTGATTAGTTCCAACACAGTTCTTTGCTTTATCATTAGTTCTTTTTTCTAATTTTTATTTTGTGCAGGTGGTGCTTACAGACAAAATTGGACTCTCAAGACGTGTTTAATTTCAATTTTCTAGAATTATTTAGTTTTTAATTTAAAAGCAATTAAACATGACTGTTCAAACGGTCGGTGGAAGGTGATGCAAAGTAAGAAGCAGAGTGTGCAATAAGGATTAGAAATAATATGAAAGTTGGTAACATGATAAATCAGTGAACAGCAAGAAAGCTACATTGTCAAGAATTGCTTCTCATAGCATCAACAAGCAACAAGCCTTGTATGTTTGTTGGTAGCCTATGCAAAACCACGAACTAGATCCAAATTCCAAATGCATGAGTAAAAACAGAGCTTGTTCATGATATATCTTTCCCAAAAATACATTATTTTTTTTTATTATTAGACTCAAATAGTATTATAGTAAAAGAACACAAGCTACCATTGTCCTCCCATTAGAGTGTAGTTGTTGTAAAGACGGCTGAAAAATTAATAAACTAACTTCCGGAGGCGTGATAAAACATCACTGTCCTTAAGGACTTATCCGCGATAAATGCGCAAGTCTCCCAGGATATAACCGTAACTTCTTAGTTAAAAACTGAGGATCTCAGAACTAGCAAGTTTGCTCTTTAGAGCAAAAATACCCAAGATATCTAAAGAAAGAATAAAGAAAGAGAAGAGAGAATATGAAGAAGAGAAAAAGAGAAGTAGATGAACTCTTGGTGTTGTGTGATTTTCGGAGTAAGGGGGGCCTTTATTTATAGAGAATGGGAAGTTAGAGGTTTGGGCTGTGAAGGAGTAGTGGAAGAAACGGCCTCCACCATCCACGCCCAACCAACGTTCACAAAGTGGTTCTCAACGTTCAAAATGCTGCAACGTTCATGAATCCACGTTTGAAGCTTCTGAAACTGCATCCGGAAAAATCTAACGGGCTGGTGCTGAACGTTATTAGAAATTTCCCTTTTTTTATTTTGCAATACCTCTAACAATCCCCCACATATTGCAAAATGTTTAAAGAATAAAGAAATAAATAAATCTTGGGTCTCATAAGATGTAATGCATCAGAGCCGGTATAGCAAGCTATATGAACCAGTTTTAGATCGATTAACTTAACACACAGTGTAGTTGGTATAGCAAGCTATATGAACCAAGACACTTAGTATGTGTTAGAGGTTTATCAATCACAATACACCCCCACAATTCTTGTTGTTATCGTTGTGTT
>Ga0209489_103688_pt1 | contig 29407 bp, 16 predicted proteins | sample SiratrowhiteBW_FD_187527 | JGI IMG/M metagenome (GOLD analysis project Ga0209489, IMG submission 187527) | Root nodule microbial communities of legume samples collected from California, USA - Siratro white BW (SPAdes) (version 2) | ecosystem: Host-associated > Plants > Roots > Nodule | place...
TTGTCTAAGTTGTAGTATATTGTAACAACTTTCTAGTGTATGCATATATAGACTTATATAATGTTTGTGTCAATACTTAGAATTGTTGTGTTTGTGGAAACTTGAATTTTGAATTGAGTATGTGTTGAATTGGAGATATTGGACTTTGAATTTTGGTTTTGGTAGCAGTAAATGAATTTTGGTTGTGCAACAGCAATTGAATTTTGGTATTAGGCAGCAGCGAATAGCTGCTGCCATTTAAAAAAAAAAACTAGCACACACCAGCACAATTCCCTCTACAACCGTGCTGGTATGTGCCAGATTTTGTTACTTTTGCACACTCTGAGCCATTTTTTAACGCGGTTTCCGAAGAACTGCGGTGGTATGTTATACTTTTCATCGCGGTTATACAATCGCATTTGTGTCTTCAATACTTTTTATCGCGGTTGAATCCATCGCAGTTGCACAACCGCGCTTGTAAGCCTTACTACTGCCATTTAAAAAAAAAAAAACTGGCACAGCACAGTTCCCTCTATAACCGTGCTGGTATGTGCCAGTTTTTGTTACTTTTGCACACTCTGAGCCATTTTTTAACGCGGTTTCTGAAGAACTACGGTGGTATGTTATACTTTTCATCGCGGTTGTACAACCGCATTTGTATCTTCAATACCTTTTATCGTGGTTGAATCCATCGTAGTTGCACAACCGTGCTTGTAAGCCTTACTGCTGCCATTTAAAAAAAAAAACTGGCACATACCAGCACAGTTCCCTCTACAACCGTGTTGGTATGTGCCAGTTTTTGTTACTTTAGCACACTCTGAGCCATTTTTAACGCGGTTTCTGAAGAACTGCGGTGGTATGTTATACTTTTCATCACGCTTGTACAACTGCATTTGTATCTTCAATACTTGTTATCGCGGTTGAATCCATTGCAGTTGCACAACCGCGCTTGTAAGCCTTATACAATGGCGATTAAATATCGTTTTTCTACTAGTATTACTTTTTTAATACTTCAAATATATTTTATAGAAAGAAAAGAACTCTTTAAGTTTCTATAAGAGTACTCTAACCATTATACATATAAAGAATGAATAGATCTTTAATTTATATCGGACATTTAATCCAAACACTTTAATTAGGATGTCGTGAGAGCCTTTTAAGTCTAGTACACCATATACTTAATCCATTTTGTCCCTTCTATATAATTAATCTATAAACAGTATTCTCCTACCACATTCGCCGCGCAAATCTTTTTCAACAATGTAAAGGAATAGTTGCAAAAAATCATGTAATAATGTGACCCTAAAAAGAGTGTTCGCCCTAAAATGGGTTACAAATAATTCTCACAACAACAACCGAATTGGACCAAAAACACCTCTGGACAAAATAAAGGCGCGTGAACAACAAACCCCCTACATCGTACACTTGTACGCACTTCCAATTTGTTTTCTATTTTAAATTTCTTTAAACTCAGTTCCACTTACGTCCAATTTGGTAATAACTAACTAAACTTGAGGTTGAATTTTTCGTATGAATTGGATTTTTTAGGGAAACAATTTTATACTAGAATTTACTCAAACATCATGTAGAAGTGAAATCTAGGATATATCTTGATGGAAAAAGAACCGGATTCTACTCCAAATGTTTTCTCGTTTGTTTGTAGTGATTCACGGTCGCACTATTCCATGTCTCAACTCTACAAATACATGCCACTTCTTGGCCTTTGTGCTCTAACTCCACCAAGTCCCTCTCTTTTTATTTTCTCGTGTAGCCTCTTTTCTTACTTACCTAAACCTACAAGTTCTCACAATGAATTCAGGTTTCTGTATGGTGTCATCCCTGAACCACCAAGAAGTTCAAAGCCGTTTCTTCGACCCCTCTTGGCTGCAAATGCAGCCACACGTTCCCATGAGCTTCGTTTGGCCTAAGGAGTGTGTAGTGGACGCGAACGAGGAGTTCCAAGCCCCCATGGTGGACCTTGGAGGGTTCCTGAGAGGTGATGAAGAGGCCACGAACGTTGCCGTTAAGCTCATACGCAAGGCATGCTCCAGCCACGGGTTCTTCCAAGTTATCAACCACGGGATTGATCCTCTTCTCATTGCTGAAGCGTATGAACAAATGGATGCTTTTTTTAAGCTCCCAATTAACAGAAAAGTTAGTATTCATAAGACTCCTGGTTCTGTCTGGGGCTATTCTGGTGCACATGCTGACCGGTTCTCCTCCAAATTGCCTTGGAAAGAAACCCTTTCTTTCCCCTTCCATGATAACAACACCTTAGAGCCCGTTGTCACTACCTTCTTTAACTCCACCTTAGGAAAAGACTTTGAACAAGCAGGGTAAGACAGTTTTTTGTTGAATATATCTGTTTATTTTTCATTGATGCTAGTTAGTCACTTTTAAAGGATTTTCTAAATTAAGTTTTTTCCTTTTCCCATAATTTGAATCCTAGTTGTTTATTAAGAGAATGAGTCCACTACCACAAGAAGGAGTTGAACGTTTATGATTGTGGTTAAATGCACCTACATGTTATGAAATTATTAGTCTTATTTTATTATCTTTTAATCAACTGTTATGTGTGTGTGTCGGTATATATATATGCGTATAAATATTAGAAAAATGTTAGTTAGCATTAAATGGTTTTCATATATGTGAAGGCCAGCATGGTGCATACACCCAATTAGCACTACATATATTATTCTTTTCTTATATTACGTCTTGTCAAAATATATTCCACTATAGCTTGCTTGGTAGTGCGTCATTTCAGGGAAGACTAACGTTTTGATTCTCAAATCTGGACAGAAGCTAGCTGATTTGTATAGCTTCTGAATTCCACGTCTCTGATCCACTTTTCTCTCGTTTTGGGCACACATGAAGATCTTGAATGATTTATATCTCCAATAAGTGTTTTTTCGGTCAAAACTTGTTTCATATACTTTTTACTTAAATTTTTAAAAAGGGTATGATCCACGTAGGTGCTATTCGTGCCAAACAGCAGTGTTGTATTGAAAAGAGATAAGTTTCCAAAAATGTAATTTTTTTTTTCTAAGATTTATTTTACAACAACATATCCCAAATATGAAGTAATAGTTAATTAACATCAAATCATGTGAATTTTCATTGTTCATATATATATAGTACAAGCCATGTACGTATAAGAATTGAACTAAGTATAGCAAGTACTAATTTGTTGTGCATTGGGCAGAGTGGTATTTCAGAAGTACTGTGAATCGATGAAGGAGTTGGCGATGAAGCTGTTGGAGCTTTTGGCGATTAGCTTGGGAGTGGATAGGTTGCATTACAAGGAGTTGTTTGAAGATGGTTGTTCAGTAATGAGATGCAACTTCTACCCCTCATGCCAGCAGCCAAGTCTTGCACTGGGAACAGGACCACACTGTGACCCAACATCTCTCACCATTCTTCACCAAGACCAAGTTGGAGGGCTGGATGTGTTTGCAGACAACATGTGGCAGACGGTTCCTCCTCATCCTCGTGCTCTTGTAGTTAACATTGGTGATACTTTCACGGTGCGTTACATATGCATAATAGTTACAAATCTTCTGCTTGCATATATATCTTACTTTGTGACTTTGTGGCTATCAATTACTGTCCAGCATGGCCTCATTATCTGTTGCAACATGACAAATCCGTCAATTAAAAGCGCAGATATAGTTTGGTGTATCAAGATTGGTTCTCTCTGCAGCATGTCTGACACCATCACTCTTTGCACTGAACTTGCATGAATGCATCACATCTCTATATGAAAAGATTAACTGACGTAATTTTGCATCGCATAAAAAATGGTGCTTGAGTAGCTCCACTGCCAAACTTTTGTTTTTTTATATAACTCATATTAAGCATTATTATGAATTTAGCAATCATTCATTATTACATGAATTATGTCATAAAAAAAGGAGATAAGAATGAAAACATAGAAGGACAGACCAAACTTATATAGAAAAAAATGCAAAACAAACTCCAAATAGAAAAAGGAAAACTTAGATCAAACGAAACATTTTAGAAGTTGAAACCTATGAAACTAATAATAGATAACATAACACTAACATTTAAAATTTAAATTATTCTTAATTCTAAGATAAACAAGTTTATCCACATAATTTTTTTTTTCACAAAAAGATATGAAATAGGTTATTATTTAAATTTCAATAAGGAGATTTTTGTTTTTCTTTCTATTAAATGTTTGTTTTTGGTTTTGCAGTTACTTAACGAATATATCACGGTTCTTACATAATACAAAAGGATGACTTAGTAATATTCTTCTTCAATGTTTATTTTTATGATCAAACACTTTATGATCTATTACTAAAATAATTGTTTTTTGCCAACATTCAAAAATTGTTTTAGATTTCAAGATGGTCAAACCTCACAAATATACAACACTCATATTAATCTTCTTGTCTATTTTTTTTTCCTTTTGTAAAGACCTTTTTTACCTTCTTATCTGTTTGTGCAAGGAACAGTTGCACGTGCTGTTATCCTTTTATCCTTATTTTTGGCCACCAATCTTCATACCTCACCGGTAGAAATCATACAATTTTCTATAACACGGTTAAAAGACTTTGCTTTGACAAAGTCCAGAAGAAGGAATAAAAGCAGTGAGTGCCAAAACTATTTTATTACATGATGAACAGAAGATGAGGTCAGCTTTAGAAAGCAATAGGAAACGGTCAAGAGTAGAGACTAAAAAAGTTGCGTTTGCATGTATGCAAGGGAAACCCTTAAAATGACAAATTAGGGGGTTGCAAGTCACGACATGCAAGAACACATACGAATAATCTTGAACACATACCTGTATTCCATATATGGAGGAGATGAGGGTGTTTTAGATGATATAAAGAATCTGGTTAGAGAAGGAATCATGTGCATGGATCTTAACTTATTTGTTGGTTGTTCAGGCATTATCAAATGGGAGATACAAGAGTTGCCTGCATAGGGCAGTGGTTAACAAGTACAAAGAGAGGAGGTCCTTGGCATTCTTTCTGTGCCCGAAAGAGGACAAAGTGGTGAGAGCCCCAGAGGATATTGTGCGTAGGGATGGGACAAAACAGTATCCAGATTTCACATGGTCGAATTTGCTTGAATTCACACAAAAGTACTACAGAGCCGACGAAGCTACACTGCACAACTTCACCAAGTGGTTGCTATCTTCCAAACAACAAACTCTTTAAGTTAACCAACAAATAGATTCAGTTCTGCAACTTTGCTTTTACTAGAGCCTCAGACTCACTACTGCATTAAATTGCTTTCCCTGTACTTTTCCTACAGTCCAAAACCTTCATTTTTTATGTAACTTAATTCCACAACGTACGGCATGTTTCAATTTATTGCTTATGTATCTATGCATCTGAGGCTTTGGTTACTCATCACTTTTACCCTAATTAATCGCATTCAATAATTAGGTGCAAGGATACAGAAATGGTTAAATGCATGCGATATAGTACCATTGAAATATGACAAGTTTTGTTTTGTCTCAATCTTTGTTTGTAGCAAGCTGTTCAACATAACATCCTTATAAGGAAAGTATGAAATAAACATGTAAACATGTTTAGTGTTTTAAAGTTATAAAAACAAACACAAACTTTTCATTATGTATAGAAAAAAGTAATGATAGAAGTTGTAAAATCTTTAAACTGTTCCTTCAAAGAAACATACTCTGATATCCTAAAATTCGTCTCTTGTGTGACATATGAAAAAATTACTTTATATCCTTTCCTTTTAAAATGCGTTTTGTGACGAATTGCCCCTGAATTAGCTATAAACGCAAGGTAAATAGTGGGAATTTAGTTACACGTTATTATTTTGTTTGGCTTTTAATCGTGAGATATATTTGGAGTCTAATTAATCTTTATTTTTCTGCATGGTTCATTTTGGAATAAAGTGATATGTGCTTGCTTTTTCTCAACTTGTATTGGAATAAGTGATACATGTTAAAAATATTACAATAAAAATAAATCAACATCATTGAATATTAGAATTTGCATGATTTAAAATTTAATGAAGTTGTAAATGAAATCCATTTTTAATACTTATAAATGAGATCCGTTTCTACCCAAAATTATAATTTCTTATTTGGGTAAAAAACAGTATCGTTTCTTAGTTTTTAATGCAACCATATATAGCTTAACATTATAAAAAAATATGATCGGATTTTCATAAATTAAGTTAGAGAATTTATGCTTTCTTTTTATTTTCTGTTTTATTATTGGTGAGGCAAATCCACAAGTTTTATTGACCACTTCTTCTTTATTTGGAATCTCATGGCCATCTTAATCGAAATTTTTAATGTTAAAAAATTTAAGGTAATTAAAATTTTCTATTAATTAGATATAAGATTAATTTAAAATTATATGAGTAAAAATAGTTCTTAACTTACAATCTGATTTTGTGAAAATAAACTAGATTTAAAATTATTTTTTTAATAAAATAAGAATTATCTTTATCTTATACATTGAGTTTACAAAATCAATTTATAAATTAAGTTTCTGAAAGAAAAGGAATTTAATTCACTGAATTATTCTTACTAATAACTTATTAATATTTTTTATTTGATTTGGACAAAATGGTGCTTGTAAGTTATAATATAGGCGACAGGGGTTAGAGATATCATATTTTAACATCATTATTCATTCGTTATCTTTATTTAACACTTGCTTTATGTAATAAAATATTATATAAATAATAAAATAATAATATATAAAAGTGTCATGGAATGAAGATTGTGTTAACATATCAGCAGTCGAAGGGTTAGAAGGAAAAAGAGAGAAATAGGCGGAATAAATCAAATGTTCACCAAAATTTATGGACGTTGAATTATGTGCGAAAGCATTTGTCTGATCTAGTCTTCATTTCCTTCCTGAAAAAGCTGAGCTCCACGCACAGTTGTCTTTCCTGCCTCCACTAAAGCATGCTAGAAATCAAAACTGCACAGCTTTCAGTATTTCAATGGCCATTTCTTAATTTATTTGTTAAGGAAAATTATCTTATTGACACCAGTATTCATTCAATACGTTAAATTAATTGTTTAATAAAATATTATATAATAATAAACTAACAATATAGATAGTTATAGGATAAATATATAAAATCAACAGTGGTATCAGTATATCAGCATCTTTTGTTAAAGTTTCAGTGGCCATTTGTCCTTCTACGTATTTTTATTGCATTTTAAACTGTGCGAACACCTTTGATGATTTTAAAGTGCCAATAGGGTATGCATTTAAATTAATTGTTTTAAACATAAACAAGTTGTGTTTTATTTTAATAATAACCAATAACCACTCGCATCTCAATTCTTAAAGCTAATATATAGGATCTTGCTAATTACTGATTAACAAATTAAAATAAAAATATTAATAATGATGATTAAGGTTGCATTACGTTAAAATAATTATTTTAAAACTTAATAGTATACATATGCAGAGATAAGGTGTACTCACATAACTTGAATAAATATATGGTTATAATTAATTAATTGAGTGGGTAATCATATTTTTTTTAGAATATTTAAATTTAGGTATTAAAAGTCTAAAAATTTAGATCAATGTCATAAAAAGTACTATTAACTTTCTTACTTTTATATTTATATTTTATATATTTTATGATTTTTTTCACGGTCTTTATCGACAATTTGATAATTAATCTTATGGGGTCAAACATAATTTTTTAGAATATTAAAATAGTTTGTGAGGGTCCTGGTTTTATGGTATTTTGTGAGGGTTTTGATCAATCTTGTGAGGGTCTTGATTTTATGGTATTTTGTTTTACTCTATTAGCTTGAATTTTTTTTCATAATTATTTATGTTTTAAATGAGAATGTTCTTCTTGTTGCATATTGATCTAGTTTTCTATAAGAATTGTATTTTTTCTTTTTCTCTTTTAATAATATTTTCGTGTAATGATACATGATTAACGGATATTATAATTTAGATGTGAACCTCATTAGAATGCCAAAATTTATATTAATTCCTGACTTGAGTTTTATGAAAAAAAATTATTTATTCAATGATTTGATTATTATGGATAAATCTTTAATTAATATAATTTAAATTATCATCGAAATTCGAATAGGACAAAGACATGTAGGTTCTTTTTGTAGGAAAATACAACTATTTTCAATATATGCCCTTTATTGTTGAAAGAAACAATATATGCAGTGTTTTGTTTAGTAACTTGATGGAACGAATGATGTAAAAAACACTAGATGTCTTTAGTTAATGGTTAAACAAATCACTACTACATATTGAAAAATTCAATAAATACTACTTCTAACATCTTCCTCCTCCATACTGGAGCTAAGGTGGAGCTAAGGTGGAGCTAAGGTGGAGCTTGTTTTTCATCACATCTTGATGAATGATTACTCTTATTCTTTTTTTCATTTTTCTTCTCATGATGCCCTCTCTATTATTGTTTTTTTGTTACTAAGTTTGTTAATAGTTCTAATGCATCAATGTTTGTAAATTTTCATTCCGATTAAAGGATAAAAATATAGAAGATATTAAGATGCCATGAGCTTATTTTTTTAAGTGTTTTTTATAAGTTGTAAAATTCTTTAGCTTATTTAAATATATAACTAAATGTTATATTTTAAACTTTTTAGTACAATTAGTCAATACTAGTTAAATATCGATGAATTAGTTTGTGTAGAGATTGTAAATTATTACATGTAGGTGAATGATTATGAATGGAGGTTGCCTGGTAAAATAAAAGAATTTAAAAAATTATATTTTTATGATGGCTATTATAATAATTAGCATAAAAAGTCTGACTTATTACGATGGTTATGACACTAATTGTCATAGTTTGTGATACTTTCTATGTCAGTTCTAGAAATACTTATTATAAAAATTGACATTTAAAAATATGTATTGAAGGTAATATGATACTTATTACTAAAATTATCATAGTAAATCAAACTTTTTATGATGGTTCTCATTAGAACTGTCTTAAAAGGTGGTGTACAAAAATCAAATTTTACACAATTTTTTTCACATTCTATGATGGTGTTTATACAACAAACTTAATAAGTTGGACTTACTATGAAGATTTTTTTTAACTGACATAGTGTTAAAGCAAAAGTCCAACACCTTGTTGTTCTACTTAAGTTCTTAAACCAACAAAGCATGAATTGTGTTTGATAAGATGAAGATAAGATCATATAAGTGCATCATCTGACAAGTGATAAGAGCACAAAGTAGACACCAACTACGTTTAATTGAAAATAGATAAAGATTAGATGATAACTGCATATGAAGACAATAAAGACTATAACCTGACTTAAACTCAGAATATTGTTGAAGCTTGAAGTCTATCACTCAGAAAATGTCTTTGATGTTTATCACCAAACAAACAATGCTGAAACAAAGTATCATTCAAATATCTCTTAGATTTTAAGCAAAAGTTGTTACATTCGCCAACTTTCTTGACACGAGCTATTTTCAACTATGGTCTAGTTGTTTGTATTATACGATGTGAACTTTTACCATTGTTTGGCATACATGATTTTGGAATGTGACAGTCAGGCATGAGGATATCACATTGCATTTTTAGAGCTTTCATCGAATGGGTCATAGCAATAGGGTCAATTTAGTATGGAAAGGTTTGTGGGTAGCTATTGTATCCGAGATCTGAAGTCATAGAAATAAGGTTGTATTCAATGGAGGGGTAGTGGATGCTGAAGAAATTTTTAGTCTAGCACAACTTAAGGGGTGGCTTTGGATTAGGTACATGTTGAAGAGAAACTCCATCTCTGATTCTGACTGGCATTTCTCACGTCTTAAGTGTATACTTTTAGTGGTTTAGGTTTGTAGTTTGTGCAGGAGGCTTTCAGAGGGGTGGTGACTGAATTTGGGGTATGTAGTGTTCAATAGGAGGTTGCTTGTTCTGCAGGTTTTGATGTTTGTGGGACTCAACTCCTACAGGAAGACGAGTGCAGTAATGAATTCCAACAGAGTGAAGGATTATTGTTGGGACAATTCATACAATGTTGTTTTTAGCCTTTTTGTTATTTTGTAGGGGAGTACATGTGTATTGGTAGATATCCTTTTGGTTTTTGAGATCCTTTTAGGTCGGTCTACTTTGTACTTTTGTTATCTTGTTGAACTACATAGGTTGTCCTGATGGTGCCAAGTATTGAAGGGTTGGTGCCCCTGGTTTTGTCACGTGTATAAGGGTTGGTGCACCCTTAAAGTGTGCCTCTTAATTTAATTTATTATTGGCTGTTCAAAAAGAAAACATGATTCTCCTATCGAAGACGATAAGCATTATCAGTTATTAAAGAGATTGTGTGAAGAAGAGAAGATAAATTAATGTTGCATGCAATGCATTTAATGCTTCTCAACGTTTAAAACCCATTAGGCGATAACAAAAGAAGTTTTTTTTTTTATCATAGGTGGATTAGTAGGTATTCATCCACAAATTCTTTCACTAAAGTAAGTGTTATTACTCTCACAAGAATAAAGATTTGATGAAGCCAAGCAAGACAAAACAAGCAAGACAAAGCAAGCAAGCAAGCAATTGGAGGAGATTTGGGATTTGATCTTGTGTGAGTGAGTGAGAGCTGGATTGGCAAAGAACCTATGCATAATTGAGGAGAATTCTACCAGCACAATGGCCTAAGAGTGATTAAAAACTAATCAAAGTGAGCTAGCTAAAGTTTGGTGCAAACTGGTTTGAAATACACTGCACTGGACAAAAATAAATCGATTCCAGTTTTCATGAAATCGATTTATTCGTGTCTGACAGAACTTAAATAACTGATTTATGAAAAACAGAATTGGGGGTTTTTCCTTTATAAAAACTGCAAGGTTTCTAACGTGCGCCAGAGTCTGAATTATAGAAATTGAGAGTCAATTCTTGAGATCACTGTGAGAAAAACACTTTGGGTAATTGAGAATTTATTGATCAAAAATCAATTAGGGTTTTTTCTTGAAGAATCGCTCTTGACTAATTTATTGTGCAATTGGAATTCTTCAAGACTATGCAAAGGCCTCTTCTGCGCACCAATCAGGGAGTCTTTCTTAACCATTCTTGATCCTTTTTGTATCAAGATATGCATTGATTGTTTGTAATTCTGTAAAACACTTGAATGTTTGTACTGTTTTAGGCTATAGGATTTAGCCTTGTGTGTTTGCTGAATTGATTGGGGGACTGCAGGGAGTAGTTGATCAATTAAGTGGGTTTCTTGATTCTTACAGGGAGTAGGAATTGTGTGATTGATTGTAACTTGAACAATTAATTGATATAGTGAAACTTTCTTTGCTTGAGGGGCAAAGGAGACTGGACGTAGCCCTTGAGGAAGGGTGAACCAGTATAACTGACTTTGTTCTGTTATTCTTGACCTTACTCTTTCATTTCTAAACTGTTCTTGTGCTGCTCATTGGAATTAATTGGTAATAAAATTGATTCTTGATAATCTGAAGAGTAATTGGTTTAAATTGCTATACTGCTAATTGGGTTTGGTTTTTGTGATTTGAATAGGGTATAACTTTTCCTTCACAAGGGTCTGTAACATCTCTAAAACTGAAAAGCAATCTGTTTTTGATATTATACTAAAACCTTAAATTGTAATCTATTTTGTGACTCTTATGCAAAGATTGTGTCTTTGTTTTTGATTCCAAAATCACAACTGATTTGTTCTAATTGAATTCTGAATAATATTGTTGAACTGCTATTATTGTAGTAATTGAATTTCAATATTTGTTCTCAATCTTAGTGGTTGTCCAATCTGATCTTGATAGTAGCAGTGTTAATTCTTCTTAATTTTTGAAATCCAAAATAAGTATTTCAATACTGATTTGTAAAATTGTCTTTGGTGTGCTGGTGTGATACTATTGAAGTGATTGTGAATCTTTGGCATTGATCATTTTTATATTGTTTCTACTAAACTATTGTGTTTGATATAGTTGCATTGGACTTGACATTCTTGGTTGATATTGTTTTTGATATATCTCAGTTACATAAACTTGCAAATTGAGTATTAGTATTTCTCTTTGTATTCTATCTTGTGTGCAATTTGGTGTGATTGAATCTGTGTGATATATTACTTTGAAATTGTGTGATTTAATTTGCTTCATACTGTCTTTGCTGGATAATATTATTTAGAATCATTTCTGCTGCATAAAATTCAACTGGTGTGTGTGCTGTTTGAAATTTGCTCTCTGCCAACAAAATAAATCGATTTATTCGTACCTGAAATCGATTTATTTCACCACTGCACCTTAAATCTTTTATCATTGAGATTCAAAAAAAGGTTTTCTATTCACTAAACTGTTTTCAGTGTTTTAAATTGACAAAAATCTTTTAAAGTTCAATTCACCCCCCCTCTTGAACTCAGCCAAATATATTTTCAGTAAGTAATAGGATGACCATCTTGAAGTAAGATTGCACATATTCCAATCCAAGAGGCATCATACTGTAGTTCAAAAGTTTTGGAAAAGTCAAGAACATTAGTGCAAAAATACATTCTACCTCGGTTATAGGAGAGTTTTCACATCGGTTTCATCACCATTGTAGATGCCAACAATGCAGAAAGTGCTTTAAATTTTACATTGGTTCCTAAACTAATGTAAAATATGCAAATATATTGAGTTTAAATACTAGTTGATTTAAAAGAGCAAAAAAAAATATGACTTATTACATCGATTGTAAGCTGGAACCAATATAACATCTGACTTTACATTGGTTATAGCTACAATTGATGTGATATATCTTCATGGTTCACATATTACACCAGTTCTCCCCTCAAATTGATGTAATATGTAACTTTTTACATAAGTTAATGCAACAACCAATGTAATATATATGCTTTTTTAATATAATCTTTGTCAAATTTATTATTTTTTTCAACATGTAAAAACGTACCAAAATACTAGGAAAAATAAAACTTATGCAAATGAAAACTTAGGAAAATTAGAGTCGTCATAACATAATCAAAAGTAATGAAAAGATAGTGTTTGTGTACCACACATTTGTAAATCATAATAAGTTTTAATTTCTAATGTATAAAATATTCAAGCCATTCTTGACAAATTTCTTCAATTGTGTCTGTATCCAATGATTCAAACATCATTCCATTAAATAACATAAAAAGTTTAAAGTGCATTTACATTATTCATAGTTGAATAACTACAATGTCAAGTAGCTGATTGTGTTAGATGATTTAAAAATGATTCAAGAGAATTTAACATAAAAAAATTTATGCAATGTAAGGACTCCTGGTGATGAGTTCTAGATATCAATATGAAATATGTAAAATGTAATGGTTTTATAAATCAGTAATTCATAGAAAGAAACACCACAAAAAAATTTAGAATTTTCTCGCAAGTTTAGATATGTGAGGTAAGAGTTTAAAATCTAAAAAATACCTCATAAATATTAAATAAATAGAAAACTAATAGTTAATGGTAGAATTTTGGAACCGCAATCTTATTTCAATTTTGGCCACTACGTTCCTTACCTCATTCCGAGCAACTTTCATTTTTAACGCATGCTCGTTTCAATTTGTTTATCAAAAGTTATGACCATTTGAAAAATTTTCACACTAAATTTTTCAACTCAAAATCTATAATAATTGTATGCTATGTTAGAACTTCACTATCAAATATAGACTAAAAGATTTAGATTAAAAATAAATTTCTAACTATTTTGATTAATTTTTAAAACCACTGATCTATTGCAAAGAGAAATGTGGCAAGCGATAAGGGGTATGACGTAAAACGAACCAAGCGACGATTAAGGTTCACAGTGGAGGTAGAGGCTCATCGAGTACTCTACATCCATGATGATATGCAGGGAAAGATGCAAGCCAAATAAATCCATTGCTATGAAAGGAGATCGTGAGCTTTTGTAGTGATGATGATCGTGATGAGAAGACAATACTTGGAAATGAAACATTGTCGGTGGCGATGTGGGACAGATGCTAGTGAACAGTGGTGAAGAACAAAGTGTGAAAGAAGAAGAATGAGGGTGATTGAAACCCTATATTTGAACATTGAAACCTTGTATTTGACTTTGGAGCCTTATCTATATCTTTAGTTTGCCCAAATAACCGATGTAATTGAGGGTAATTTTATACGAGTTCAATACATAATCGATATAATTGGGGGCTTGAGTGTGATTTTACATCAGTTCACCAAATAACCAAAGTAATATATGTGTAATTTATTACAAAATTTCCACTATGTTTTGATTTACAACAATTTTTTAAAAACTGATGTAATATTTAGTCACAAAAAGAGTGTTTTGCACTAGTGGAAGAACTAGAATGGCTGCATGAGTTAACTCATGAAAGATTCAGACTTTTCCCACATTTATAGGGGTGGATCATTCTTGGATAAATTTTATTTTCTTAGGGTATAAATGAACACCATCCTTCCCAACTTTGAAACTTTGACAAACTACATTTTCTTTACAAAAAGTACATTTTTCTAGATTAGCAAAGAGGTGATAGTCCCTTAGAATAATTAAGACTTTTCTAAGATGCCCTATGTGGTCATTCATATAGTCCAAACTTTGTCTTAAAAGCAATTTTTCATTCCTCTCGTTCTTTAATTCGTATTTGGTGGTAACAATTCTAAAGGTCAATCTTGGAAAAGATGTTAGCTCATTACAACTCTTCCAACATGTTATTTAGTCTAGGGATTAGGTGCCTATATTTTAAATTATTTTCTTGATGGCCTTATAATTTGTACACATTCTCCAACACCCATATTTCTAAAGGACCAACAACATTGGGACAACTCAAGAACTGATAATCTTTTGTACCCAACTCTTCTTCAACAAGTCACTTACTTTACTCTATCTCTTTAAATTCTTGAGGTTAGTCCTGTAAGTTGGGCTATTGGGTAGGTTGGCTTTAAGAACTAAATTTATTTAATGTTCTATTCCCCTCAAAGGTGAAAGTTCATGAGAAACATCTTTGAGGAACAAATCATAAAGCTTTTTTGAAATCTTTTTATCCCCCAAATGGTAGAGACTTAAGTTCATGACTTATGGTAGCAAGTGTCTCTTTACAATAGAGAAGAAAAAAAGTTGCTCAAACAGAAGATATTTCTTATTCTTTATTTTTTTCAAAGAACTTTTGTTGAAAAACTTTTTGGCGGGGACACAAACCTCCAAATTCAGATCCTTCTGTTGTTTTATTTTAGGTGTGAGAGTTTTTAACTTATTTCTCTCTCTCTCTCTCTCTCTCTCTCTCTCTCTCTTTTCTCTTGTACTGCATTTTTTCTCATGAATATTTGGTCCTTTTTCACTTGTTAGGTTGTGAAAGGAAACAAGACAATATTTTTCCCCTTATGAGTGTAAGTTATTTTATTAGTGAGGCCATCATAGATAGATTGCTTATCATATTGTCATGGCCTGCCAAGTTAGATATGTCCAACATCTATTGTAACTACGTCACACAAAGTTTTATCTTTATAATTGCCTATGGAGATTGGAATACTTCGTTGTTCATTAACTACTATTCCACCATTATCTTTACTAAAGTTTATAAGTTTTAAGATAGGGAATAACAATTATGGCTAGCTTGTCTACCAACCTTGAACTACAATTACAACATGAGCCACTATCCACAATTACAGAACAAGTAATTTCAAACCTTTACACATTGCATGGAATAGGTTCTCTCTTTGAGATTGCTCAAGATCAACATGTTGCTTTCAAGAAGCCTATTCTCCATTGCAAGGGAAGGAGTCGTCCTTAAAGTCTAGAGTATCTTCTTCACTAGGTGAAGATTTCCATTCATCTTGGCTAACTATTTCATGTTCAACAATGTACATAGCCTTTTTGTTGGGACACTTAGAGTCTTCTTTGCCTTAACATCTAAAATAATGTCATCTCTAGTTGTAGTCTCTTTGGAAGACTCTCTATATTTTTATTTTTCTACCTTTTTTTTCTTTTTCTTTTGCTTTTTCTTTATCCCATGTTACCCTTCATATCTATATTTGGAGGGGTATCGCTCCCTCTTATAATCCTTCTTAGGTAAGAGGTGGCGAGGTAGTCCTTTCTAATGGTATACTCGTTTCTACGTTATTGTTCTACCCTTACGCATAGTTCAATTAAGTCATTGCAATGCAATAATTAAACCTTACCCCTCATCTTATAATTCAGTCCACTTTTGAACCTAGCAATTGTGATATGCGGTTATTCCCTAATCCTCTCCCTAAACATGAGTAGTTTCATTTGTAGTCTATACTCTTCTATACTCATGTTTCTTTGTTGGAGTCTATGCAGCTTGTCCATCAACTCCTTTTGATGGAAGTGAATCCATACGTCTAGCCTTGTTCTTCTTCTATACTTGAATTTGATTTGTTTATTTTTTTTTTTTTGCATATGAAGGTGGTGAAAGCATGAAGTAAGTGCAGATATTATGTCATAATTTTTAGAGATGGAAAGCATTTAGAATCTAAGTGAGACTGGGTCAACACACTAAAAGGAGTTTATAAGGCGTGTAGAAAAAGGACTACTCTAGAGAGAACTTTAAGACAAGTAGAAGTCTTTCAAATTGCATAAATTTCGTTACTCAATTCAAAGTAGAAAATTACATGAGCAAATAATCTTACAAAATTTATGGCATAAGCTTCAAAAATCCCCTCCACTTACAAGCTGACATGTGCATAAGTTACTCGTGGCACAACCTTTAAAATCCTATCCACTCACAAGCTGACATGTTCCAAAGATAGTTTGCAACCCAAGTTAATGAGAGGTTCACAAGTGACATGAAGATACTTGGATGACAAGCTTCACATGTGACACTTACTTGGATTTAAGCTTCATATGTGGTGCCTACTTGGGGACTTGCAAGCCTCGTCATGGGTGGATGTCTGATAACATTTATTTTTATCATATTTTTAGACCTAATTTTTACTATGAAATCAACTTTTTCTAAACTTGAACCCTTCTTAATTCTCAATTTTATTAGATTTTTGTTAATAGATTACTCCTGTTTAAGAATGGTAAGTTACACTAATTTCCCTTATTTTGTTTTAAAACGTGAACGTAAAGCACTTTATTTAGACAAAGAGATTAAAGCCCATGAAGAAGGATACACAGAAGGCCCACGAAGGAGGAGAAAAGATAAAAGGCCCATTAAAGAATGCAAAGAAAAAGAGAAAAATCAACACGGTCGTGCCTGGGACCATTAAAGTTGAGCCAGGAGCGAGTTGGATCGTGGCTCTTTGCAAGAAGAGTCACGCCCAACGCCATTAAAGTTGGTTCTGGCGTAAATGTCGTTTAAATTCTATTTATTGAGCCCTTATTTACTGGTTTAGACACACAAAGCAAGAGGAGAAAAAAAAAAGTCAGTATTGCCCGACAACTTTAGGGTTTTTAGCTTAATCATCTTCTTCTTCCACTATTCATCTTGTATGTTTAGTGTTCTCATGTCTATGACGAACTAAACCCATTTGTAACCTACTAAACACTCATGTAATCAATATTGTGTTTATATATATATATATATATATATATATAAATTTTTTTTTCCTTTCAATCTTGGTATTTTCAATTTTGGGCTTAATGCCTGTTGTATTGATTCATGGCTTAACACTTTGATTCACCTAAGGAATTAGGGTTTGGGTATTATTATGAGTTAACATTGACACTAGTTATGAAAAGAAGGTAATTATTTTTATGCATTAGAATGAGGAACGGTGAAATCTAACTATAGCAATATTCATATCATCGATCCTTGGTCTTATTCTGCCATCTTAGATTTGACATAAATCTATAAAAAAAATTTAACGGTTTTGTTAATTTATTTACCTATATAAACACTTAAATTATGGAATTATTCTTTGGTCTAGTTTTATTATAATTTTAATTATTATTTTGTATTGCATAAGTCCTTTGAGAGAGAACAATATATTTATTACTTGCTACATGAGTGACTGGTGCACTTGTCATTGAATGTAGAAAGTGTTAACAATGTCCTAGGTGGCTTTTGTTACAAGGCCCAAGGCCCAAAATAAATTCCTAAACTAATTCGTACAATTTTACATAGAGGTATTGTAATCTTGATATGAAAAAAATCTCGAGAGGGGTCTCTTTAAGTTGAACTTGGGCTAAAAAATGCAACATCACAAAGACTGTTATTGTGCTTGTAATTTAGCTAGGCTAAGAAGAAAAACTGGTTTTTCTAGATAATCACAAACAATTCAAGCAAAAAGAGTAATGAGATCAATAAACAAATTCAAAAATTTCTACCATATTTTCAATCCAAACCAATTGTCAACTTTTCCTCCAAACTTATTTGTTTGAATATCTATTTTTTTTTAAAGCACTACCTTTGATCTCCTCATATCTCCTTCTAATTTTTTTCCAGATATTCTCGTTGCTCTCCTAACTTAAAAGTAAGGTAGTTAAACAAAGCTAACAATTTCAAGGATAAAAAGTAATATCTTTCTAAAGGTTCAAGAAGGGTACAAAGGTTTTATTCACTCAAAACATTGGCTATTTAACTCTAGCTATAATAAAGACAACAAAGATTGCCTTGATTATATGTAAGCATGTAAATGAATCGTCAGCAAAGAAACTCAATAAAAATCAATTATGAATAATCAGTGATAGTGCTTACTTGAATGACTATGAAACTCAAAATCTTACCTGGATATTCATACCAAAAGTTGTCACATAATATGCCAAAATAATGCATTTCCAATCACAAAAACATAAAAGAGTAACCACAACATGAACAACTTAACCCGTTCACAAATCTCAATGGAAAATGCATAATCAATTTATTATCAAATATTAACGAATTAGTTTAAGTCATTCATCAGTGTAATATAAGTGTTATTTAGCCAAGTTTCCAGTTATTCACAAAAAACCAAAAATAGAAAAAATAAAATAGAAAAATAACAATAAACTTAAAACTCCTTCAATCTCCTAAATATCTATAGAAAATTGCTCCTTTCCTTCAGCATCACCACTCGTTTGCCTCTCTCCCTCCTCCAAATAGGACTCGGTCCCCAAGCGAAGTAATCTTTCAGCACTAGAAATAAAAAAAAATTCATTCACGAAAATTGATGTTTGCGCCAGGCACAGGTCATGTTGTGTTGGGCGTAACAATTGCTGAGAAAAATTCATTTGAAATGTGGTGGGCTCAAATGGTGTGTGCCTGACTTGGCCACTCCTAAAAGCAAATTGCTCAAAATGCATCTGGCTCATGTTTGTCACACCCGAGACTTAGCCTCCACTCTAAAAATTCTTCGAAATGTGTTGGTTCAGAATAATTTCTACACTACAAATCCTACAAAAATAGTAAAATGATAAAAAAATTAAAATATGGGTTGCTCCTAGAAAGCACTTGTTTAATGTCCCAAGTCTGATGGATAATCTACTCAAGGTGGATGAATTGTAACAAAATTTTCTCTAAAGGGAGCTCATCTTTCAAATACCAAATATGATTGGTAGGCCTAGTTTAAGCTCAGTTTCCATCAATTATGTATTAGCCTGCCTCTTGACTTTCTCAACTTTGAATAGCATTGCTAAATTATAATAATCAAGTTCCTTAGGCTCCTACTTTGATGGAGTAAAGCATCCAAAAATTTTCTTTAGCTTGGTCGAGGTGCTCACATTTTTCTTTACCACCAAAGAAGCTTCTTTTTTTGAAAGCATAGGATAAGGACACTTTTTCACAATTGGGGTTTTAACTTCTTTTTCTCTTTTTTATTTTATTCATTTTCTATATTTTTTCTTTATTTTTTCTATCCTCTACCACGTTCTCACTCATTTTTTACTCTATACTTTCTTCTTGACCCACCACGTTTTTCTCTCCATCACTCAACCCAACCTTTTTTCCACTTCTAGCGATAATTTCTTTGCACCGCTCCTTGGGATTGACCAGGGTATTTGCAAATAATGATCCCTCTTGATGGTCCGACATTTCTTTTGCTAATTGACCCACTTGAACCTCCAAATTCTTAATAGATCCAATCCCTGTCTTGTGTATCTTCAAACCTAGATATGAAATTGGAGGGGTATCTCTCCCTCTTAAATTCATGAGTATGTTATGAAGGGCTATAAGATTGAGAATATTATTGTTCTACCTTAAGACAAAGTTGAATTAGTTCATTGAAGTCATTATAGTGTAATATCTCAACTCTATTCCTAATATCTGGGTCAAGACCATTGAAAAACCTATATATTTTTTTCCTAGGTTATTTTTTAAGCATCACCCTCATCATGAGTAACTCCATTTTTTGTCTATAATCTTCCACACTCATGTTTCATTGTTTGAGTGTACAAAAAGTTGATCCATCAACTCCATATAATAATAGTAAGGCATAAGTCTTTTCTTTAAGATATCTCTAAGTTAATTCTAATACCAAATCTAAGGTTCATAGGGGATCCTAAGGTCATTCTAAAGTTGGTCCTTGAAAGCTTAAGGTAGCTAAAGATACTCTTATTTCATGATCTATCTGGTGGCACTCAAATATACGTTCAACCTTTATCTTCCAATCTAAATAATTTTCAACATTGTCTTTTCTGTAGAAAGGGGGAAGGTTAACCTTAGGCTCGTGGGATAGGTTGGAGTTTTGTGCCTATGGTGATGTTTAGGGGGTGGTGGATAGAAATCACTATAGAAAGGATTACTACACCTCCTTTCTTCTCTCTGGTAATAAGAGTCTTTATGATGTTCTCTTTTCCTATTTGACCCCTCTCAATGTTTAATCTTAGATTTCTCTTAGTGTTGCATGTATTGAGTAAACACGGTTTTAACTCTTCCATTGATATACCTTTCTTTTTTTCATTTTCTCTCAATTTTCTCACCTCGTGATTTCTGAAGTTGATCTCTACATGGTGATCTCTAACACTACCATACTCATTAGAATGATTATAATGATCACTAATTTTTTTTTGTTTAGAAAATATTTCAAAAAGATTTTAGAAAAAAGAAAATGAAAAGAATGAGAGATAAAAGGATTTTCACAAATAAAATTTTTATGTTTTTGGTGAAGTTTCTAACAAGAAACAAAAATGAAAGGATTTTGAGTAAACTCCCAGGAAAGACAGGTGAGTCACTTTGACAACTTAAGTACCAAGTCTTTACAAGATAGATTATTCCCCAGTCCTCTTTCACAATATCATTAACAAGAAAACTTCAAAACAATTTGTCCTAAACAGTGTGTTCTCTTGTGAACCTACAGACCAAAGGAAGGTCTAGTAACGTTTAGGCACTTTATTCTTTAGATACTAGTTGTCATGGAGACATAAGAAAATTAAAATGAAAATGTAAAATAAAAGGAAGAAAGTAAGACACTTAAAGAAAGCAAGTAAAACTAGTAGTGTCCTAGGCGAAAGTGCAAGGGACATTGGAAGCCCCATGACACACCCATTTTCTACTTGCCTTTCACATTTACAAAGTTCAAGTTGGGATTGCTTTTTAGTGCATTTTCCCAACACAACAAAACATAAAAAATGTTTTACTGATATTCAATTACAATACACAAAATTCTCTGACAATGGTTTACAAAAAGATTCTTTCACTTTTGCTTTGCTTGATACTATTGGTGTTTTCACTCTATTAGATGTTTTAAAATAATAAAGAAAATAGGTTGACTGTCAAGGTCTTTCTCAACAAATTCTTCATTGGATTTCATATGATTATCCTTTAATTCTCTTCACAGAGTTGTACTCAATCAAATAAGGGTCAATCAAATTCAATAGAATCTTATCAGCAAAATAAGTGTTTAGTGATATATTCAATATCTCACCTCGTATACTGAATGAGATGTATATATTTTATCTCTTGACTAAGCGTACAAGAAATTGATTAAGACTAAGAGAATTTTCCAATAACTCTAATGAAGGAAAGACAATCAAATTCTCGACAAGTGTTCAAAAACAAACACTTTTCCAAAAACATTGATTTCAAAAAGACCAGCAATATAGCACAACTATTACATAGAATGTAAAGAACAAACTTTATTAAATATAAATCTCAAAATTCATTGTGAAATCACAATAGAATCAACCTAGAGGAGTTTAGCCTTACATGAGGATGACTAAAACACAAGAATTACAAAAGAAAATAAAACTAAAGTTTATGCTATGTAACGGTGTGTGTATTTCATGCATTCTCCAACCTCTATTTATAATCTCCTTTTCTTTTTAAAATTAACTCAAAATTAATTCCCATATATTATCCTTGCAATTATCAGATGTTGCCTTATGTGTCAAAGATTGATTTTGTAAATATCTTATTCTGAATAAAGTTTTAGATTTTTCTTCTCAATTTCTTTCAGATATTATATTTCAAAATTCTGTTCTAGATCCAACTTATGATACTTGAATTTGCTGCAAAAGATATTGCAAAATATTTGAAATTTGCTCTAAATCAATTAAGAATTGTAGAGGATAATCTTTATAGAAAATTTGAAGAATATCTTTGCAAAAGACGTGATTAGATTGGAACCCATAAAATCACTGCAAATAATTAGAAACAAGAAAATTAAGAGAATATGCTAAAATTCAAGTTTAACCAATAATCTCAATTAAGGTCCAATTAATCCTGACTGGATAAATCTTATTTACAACAATAGATTTATTCTCAATTATAATCTAAGAAAATCAAGGTTAAACACTCTAAGTGTGAATAAAAATATATCTATCACCTGCAAGAAAGTAGATTATACAAGGAACATAGCTATACTCTTTCCTAAGAGATGTGGTTAAACTTCATGGGATACCCCGAACCACAGTGTTAGATAGAGACCCCAAATTCATTTGTTATTTATGGAGTACACTCTAGGAAAGATTAGGAACTAAACTTCAATTTTCAACCTTTTCTCATCCTTATTCAGATGGACAAACAAGGATAGTAAATAACCGAGTAGTCCACAAGACTACTAAAGTTTCTTCATTTGAGGTTGTATATGGTTTTAACCCTCTTACATCTTCAGCCTTAATACCTCTACCAAATTTACTTGAGTTTATTCATAAAGAAGGGGTATCGAAGGCTGACTTCATTAAAAAGTTACATGAAAGGGTTAAAAATCAAATACAACAACAAACAGGGAAATACTTTAAGAAAAATAATAGGGGAAAGAAAGAAATTATTTTTGAAGAAGGGGATTGGGTTTAGCTTCACTTAAGAAAAGACAGAATTCCAAACCAAAGGAAGTCCACACTCAACGGTCGAGGTGTTGGCAAGAATCCAAGTTTGAAGGTTGGATGAATCAATCCAAGTTTGAATATTAGTTTGAGTATGATTTGAGTCTTAGAATTAGTGTGTTGTTTGCTTGCTTTCATCATGTTAAAAGTATGCAAGAGCTCAATTAAAACAAGTATAAATCTATTTTGAAAAATAAGTTTTTATGAAAATCTTTTATATTGTGTGAAAAATAATTGATTATTTTTCATAATCAATTGATTGAAATATACTTCAGTTAAATCAATTGATTGAATTTGAAAAAACAACCCATTGATTTCACTTAAGTGCATATTTGTTATCAAAGGACAGGTTCTACGACTTTCAAACAGAAGTTTTTTAGATTTTAAAAAGTGAGAAACTTGAAAATACACTTGAGAGAGCACGTTGTGAACAAGATAGCATCTTGATGGAGAGGTTTTTCAAAGATTTTGAAAGATTGACCTTGATTCTCAATCTTGGAGGAATTCTTGTGTGCCTTTAAGTGATTAGAGCGTTAATACAACAACCTCTTTGTTTAGGGAAGTGTTTCTTGTCTTTCTTGATAGGTTGTAGGTGTTGTATTTGGTTTAATTCTTGGTTTGTAATTCATTTTCTTCAATTGTTTGTGTTGTAAATAATCTAGATAGGATTTCTATGTGTATTTGTTGTTGGTGTTTCATCTAGATAGAGTTTCTAGGTGGGATTTACAATGGATTTTGTAGTGGTGTAGTGGGATATTGCATAGGGTACTATTTGCAATCTTCTAGGGTGCAAGACTGTGTCTTGAACTTGTGTTTTTATGTAATCGTTGATTTATTAGCGTAATCTTTGCTATTGTCACAAAGAAACTGGATATAGCTCTTGAAAAAGAGGGAACCAATATAAAATTTGTGTGTTTTTTTACTGTTCTTGAACCCTTCTTTAATCACACATCGGTTTTGCACCTGATTTGATTCTGCTGCAGAAAACAACTCATTGTTTATAAGAAACAACCGATTGTTTTTCTACAGTTGTTAATAAAAATTGTTTTTCAAACAAAGCGAATATAGAGAAACTTGTTGGTAAGACTTCAATACATTTGAATTTTTTTAAGTTCAAAATAAAAAATTTAATCAATTGAAATATAAAATCAATCCATTGTTTTTACCTTTATTGCTTAGAATTTGTTAATAGTAGTTTCTGGAAATTTTCAATCAATTGATCTGTAATTTTAATCTGTTGATTTTCTTTACTAGAAATTTATAAATTTCATTTTAATTTTTTTAGAATGTAAATAAGTTGATTGTCCAAATCAATTACCTATTTTGATTTTCAAAATTCTGTAAAATTGTTATTTGAAAATTTTCAATCAATTGATTTGTCACTTCAATCAATTGTTTTTCTTATTTGAATATTTAGAAATTTGGCTGGAAAAATTATCTTATAGTTTGTCGAGATCAATTTGTTATTTTTCTTGTATTCTGATTGTTAAGAAATTTCAATCAATTGTTTTTGAATTTCAATAAATTGTTTTACCGTGACAAATTAAGGAAATTCATATGATCAAATTTTCAATGAAATGTTTTATTTTTAATTGACTCTTTTGCTTGATTTGTGTTGAATTGATTTTATAGTTTATTGATTAATCAAGATTATCATTCTCTCTTTATTTTTTTTAAAAAAATAATTTATAGTTCAATAATAATGCATAATAGTTAGACTTGTCTGATACTTATGAGGTATACACAACATTTAATGTCACTGATCTCATTCCTCTTTTAGGTGGTATTGATGAAGAGGCTGGTTAGGAAAGGAACAATTACCAGAGCCATGGCCACGAGAATACATGAAGAGTACAGAGTCAAACTCTTATCAAATTGAACGATCCTTCCAACATAATTTTTCCCACCCACACCTAGGGCTTAAATGCAATCTGCCTAGGGCTTATTTAGCATGCCAAGGGCATATTTGGCATGGGAGTTGGACAGTGTGACAGTAGCAGCTTGGATGGCATGAAGAAGGCCACTTGAAACCTTTACATTAGCGCACAAAACCTCCATTAGGCAGCCTAGGAGTGAAGAGTATTTTGGAGAGGCATGGGAAGTATGTTGACACATGGCAATCCATCATTGGAGAGTTTTTTAATTTAATTTAAATGTGAATTTCAAATTCAGAATTGGCTCCATTTGTGGTCTGTCCAAAACATTATAAATAAGTGCGTATGCTACATGAAAATTTAGCTTATGAATGAATTGAAATGCTGCCAAAATTTAGCCTCGATATTGTTCACTTGAGCTCGCTCTAGGTTAGCAGTTCTAGGAGTCTACCTTAGAATTCTTTAACAAGAGTTGGCCTAACCTCTCTTCCATTCCTTTGCCACCAATTGATCTCTTGATTCTGCCAATTGCATCACCAAATTACTTTTGCCAAGATTCTTCATCCATTCCATCCGTCCAAGTCTTTCGATGGAGATAGGAGATAAAGCGACTTCTATCACAAACAACCTCTCCTGGCTAGGATAAGGTTTATTTAAGAAGTAGTAAAAAAGATCATAGGGTTCGCTCACTAGCGTGGGTAGAAGGTTTTGCTAATGAACACAGTAGTGTTCTTAAAAAAGCTTTTAGAGCACAGAAAATAAGATTGTTAGAGTTTCAACACTTTGTAAATACTGGCTCGAATGCTTATTCTTCTCTTCGAACGATGCCTTTATTTAGATCATGCAAAAAAGAGTCGTTGCAAATTATTTTTCTGGCTGTTATTTTTCTGGCTGTTGAGCAGTTTCATCTCATATGAACATTTTTCCTTATGTCTGAACAACTTGAACATAGAGAATATATTAAATGCACTTCATGCATGTACTTAATGTTCTTCTCATCTTGAAGAAACAACCAAATAGCTAAAACAACCAAATAGCTAAAAGAACTTATCAATCTTCAATTAGAATGTCTTTGGTTGAAATTGTCTAAACCACTTAATCGTACAAGCTGGATTGTGTTTTCTATGGATTGTGTTTTCTATGATTGACATATTGTTGAAACACTAGCTTATATATTTTTGAAAAGAGATCTTTGATGTGACATGTTTTTATATGTTTTTATGAATCTTTTTCTTAAGTAAAGGAAACAAATAAACAAAAATAGTAGATAAAATAATAAAATATATTATAAAATTTGGAAACAAATAAACAAAAATAGTAGATAAAATATGTAATATAAAATTTGGAAACAAATAAAAAAATAGTAGATAAAATAATAAAATATAATATAAAATTTGAGTATCTCATATGTAAGTAGGTAAAATAATAAATATATTTTGTAAAAGTATTAGATAGAATATAAGTGATTATTTTTTTTAAAATAAATAATGATTTTTTTAGATTAACATGATTTAATAGTGTCCTAATCTGGTTAAGGGTTAGGTAGAAACATTATAATAAAGTACTCAAAAGATTATTTCCACCATGGATCAAAGGTAGAACAATTCAAACTTTGATTTTATACATTAATTTCTATTGTCCCACTCATTGATTACATAATTATTAATGATTTATCAAACCGTATTCGTCCTTTCATTAGCAAAATAGATCTCTTTAATATAACAATTGTAAAAGGACGTCAGTAGCAAACAAAGACAAAGGAAAAATGAGAGGGTGGATTTTTCTTGCAAGGCAGAAGACAAAGACTATAAATGATAAGCCGAAAACAAATGTACACACATACCTGTTTACATCCACGTGATAAGAACCACTCGACTATTTTGTCACTCGTCTATACGTACTTGAGATTTCATAAATAAATTGAGAGCATGATGTTTCATTCTGAAGGCTTCCTTAATAAATGTCTAAGTTTTGCTACAGTTTTCACCTCATTCCAAAGACCCGTACTAGAACTTGGAGGGACGAAAAGACAAAGTGTGTGCAAGAAACAGCCAAAGAGGGGTGAAGATGAGGAAATTGCTAAGGACAAGACACACTAATTGGTTGGTATGTCATCGATCAGATGGATGATATATAACCATAGACAAACAACCATATGTATTGGGATTGAGAGATTATGGATTGGACGAGGGACATTTTTGAAGGGGTGGGGACTAGTACCTCACCCGTTTCAAAGAGAAAATTAAAAGAACCATGTATATTTAATATTTCCATGGACCACTTTGCTTTTTGCATAGTTTCATTGAAAAAGATAAGTTACCCTATTCTATTTGGAGCATGTTGCCTTTGTCCCATGTAATCGAAATTGTAGGAAAATGTTGGGAGAAAGATTTGTATTATAGCTAGCGTATTAGCTTTCATCATGCTTTTTGAAGAAACGCTTTATGCCTTCATTATGCTTTTTGAAGAAACGGATATATATGTAAGTCTAAGATATGAATAGTTCGGAGGTTTTGGTCAATCCATGTCATTCATGAACAGATGAATTTTGTTGAGTTATGTCGTCGGCTGCACCTATTCATGGATTGTGTCAGTGAATGTACAGAATGCGTGAGTTCAAGACTTCAATTCGAGAAAATATTTGTTTCTTCAGAGTTGTCTAATTTCAAACACTGTACATGAGTTTGTATTATTAATTCATGATGCGCGTGATAGTGGTTAGAGGGTGTCTATAGTGAACCATTGCAATGAGGGTGTTCTTAGAAAGACTTGTGTGGGACCATAACCTAGTGAATCTTTTCCATCTGTAAATATTATAAAGAAATAATGACATTATTCGATTATCATGTTAATTCAGGGAGGATGGGTACAAAACATTTCAACGGTGAATGTCCGTGCCCTAGCAGTATATTTTGGTTTCTACGTAATCCGTGAAAGTGTTGAAAACAATATTATAAAGAAATAATGACATTATTCTATTATCATGTTAATTCAGGGAGGATGGGTACAAAACATTTCAACGGTGAATGTCCGTGCCCTAGCAGTATATTTTGGTTTCTACGTAATCCGTGAAAGTGTTGAAAACAACCATAGGTGAAAGGCTTAGAAAGTTCCTTACCCAAGGTTATGACACCATATGAGTAGACAAGTACTCAAAGACGAACATACATTTATCATGTAGAGAAAAGACATTCTATATTGATTTTGGAAGACTTTCTACATCAATTTCAAAATAAAGGTTGATGTAGGCAACGTAGAAAGTTCTGAAATTTCTACATCAGTTGTAGAACTGATATAGTATTCTACATCGGTTGAGAAATAACTGACGTAAAATAGCAATTCAAAGTACCTCCTGAAAGGGCAAAATGGCACTACCGATGTAGTATTTCATTTAATTTGCTTATTGTATGTAGGACCTATTATATCGATTACGTTAGTTATATCAGCAACCAATCGATTATGACCTTAATCGATGTAATATGTCGTGTTTTACATCGGTTATGGTCGTAACTTATGTAATACGTGGTGTTTTTTTTTTTAAAGTTCAACTTGTTATAGTGTTATCCCTTATACTTGCACCAGCTTTCTAGCCATAATGAATTCATATTCATATCTATCAACAACAATTACAAAACATAGCATTTAACAAAATGAAAACTTATTAAATATAATGAAGTTAACATATATCAATATTATTTATAATGTCAAAAGTAATAATATCACTACAAGAAAAATTGCATTTACCTACAGTAAATATTCGTATGTAATTTAAAATTATCTACGGATTACATACGGACAAAAATCTATATGTAATATGGTCGTAGATAATTTACATACGGATATTACATACGGATTTTTATATACGAATTTTACATACGAATTTTTTCGTATGTAATTACATAAATATAAAATTCGTATGTAAGTACAAAATATTTTTTAAAATAAATTATTTATTATTACGATTATTATTATATTTTTATTATTACTATTTACATTATTATTATACTTCTATTATTACCAATTTTATTATAAATAACACTTACATTATTATTAATCCCAAAGTGTTAAGGGAAGGATTCAAACCAAGGTCCTTCAGCATATATACACAAGTCATAACCACTTCACCAACATCAACTTTGCAACCAAATACTCGTTGTTATTATTCTTATAATGACCCTTGTTATTATTATTTCAATATTAGTAAATATAATATTAATAGTATTAAAATAATAATATTATTATCTTTAATATAATAATAATCATATTAATAATAATATTAATAATCATGTTAATATTAATATTAATTATAATAATAATATTAATAAATATAATATCAAAGTAAAATAACAATATTAATAATACTAATACTATTATTCCTAATAATATTAATATTAATATTAATTAAACAAATAATATTAAATATA
>Ga0209489_103691_pt1 | contig 29404 bp, 15 predicted proteins | sample SiratrowhiteBW_FD_187527 | JGI IMG/M metagenome (GOLD analysis project Ga0209489, IMG submission 187527) | Root nodule microbial communities of legume samples collected from California, USA - Siratro white BW (SPAdes) (version 2) | ecosystem: Host-associated > Plants > Roots > Nodule | place...
TCTGGGTCTAGTCATCCTATCTTCTGAATGACGTTTATATTTTTCTAATTTAATTTGTTTTCTTTTGATAATCTTAGCTATATGTGTTATCGGATGTGGATTCATTAATGGTCTAAGAACTAAGATTGCTCTATGATTATGTATTATTCTGTTGTACACGATTCTAAGGTTTCCTTGTGGGTCTCTATAATTATTATGGTTCATGTTTAAGCAATACAGTTTTTTGTACTTCTTAGGTTTTTCTTTAATAGCCTGATGACTAGTTTGTAATATTCTTTCATTCTATAATTCCTTTCTGGGTTGGTTATTCTTTCTATGGAGGTATAGTTTTTCTCTAATTTGCTCCTATATTTATTAAGGAGGATAAAAGTATTTTTAATGGGATGTGGATGTCTTCTTTTAAGTTTTAAGGTTACTAACTGTCCTGTGATAGGGTTATGGTAATAAAGGACAAGTTTGCTTGTTAATCCAAATATGCGAGGTTGTAAGGGATTATTGAGAAGGAAAACTTCATTGTCTGGGTTCATGTCTGGGTTCATGTTCATGGGTGTCTATACCCCCCAGAAAAACCAAATATAAAAAGTTTGATAATGAAAACATAATATTGAAAATAATTATGCAAGCAGTAATTTTACATGCTTTGAAATGTACTAAAAATATATTAAAAAAATATATTTTTAATATATAATATTAAAATTGATAAATTATGTTAAAATGAATTAACTCTATTTTGTTTCATATTTTTTTTATTGATCGAGATGATATTAAATTTAAATAATGACTTTATCAAAATTCTGAATCAACCTTTTATACAAAAGAAAAAATGGTCCTAACCAACAGGTATGGAACTGGAATGGAAGCATATGTTCTCAACTTTGATGTTCACAACCACTATACATAAAATAAGAGAAAGAAATAGAAGCTAAATTTGACCAAACTTATTCCTTATCCACTAATATTCTAGTTTCTAGAATAATTTTATCGTTTTGATTTATTTATTTATTCTCATCTCTTTATTGAGTAATATATAACATGAATGTTCGTGTTATTTTTTTATTACGAGATTATATTTATAATAATAATATATAATGAAGTTTTCTTTATTTAGTGCATATATCTTATATTTTTATTTTATTTTTACTTATATTTTAAAATTGAAAAAATAGAAGAAAAATATAGATAAAATGTTTAAATACTAAAGTTAATTATACACATCTCTATAATACAACAAATTATAAATTACTCAAAATTTTATGTAATTACTCATTTTTTTTATGACCATTCTTATTGATATTATTTTTTTCTTATGATATATAAAGAAAAAAACCCTCTGTTTTTCACTTGTTACATATAAAGGAGATTAGCATTCGATATGAATGATGAAACATGTGTGTCTTCTTGCACAACTTCAGCTAAACTAAAATACTATCATTCTTTTCTGAGATTATTTTTACTATATTATGTATTATAATTGCATTATTTTTTTTATGAAAGTTATGAAATAATATCGGTGACTAAAAGTAATAATTGCATATATTGTTTTTAAATTAATTTAATTACAGCGTTTTCTTTTTTGAGTATAATAAATTTTATAATATGATTTTTTTATATGAATCCAAACAAAAAAAAATCTTCATTTATTATTAAAACTAAAGTTATCGAAAGAATTTATGTTAAAAGAAGCTAACATTCTAATAGAAATACTAAATTATATTATTTTTTAAATACCAGTATTATTTATAGAATATTATTAAAATACTGCAACGATTACAGTTGATAAAAAAATGTCCTAAAATGAAAATGACTTAAAGTTTGTCTAATAACAACAATGTTATAATAAAGTAAACCAACCAATTAACGTCTTTCTATTTAATGAAATATTATAATCAATTAACCATAAAATATTGATAAATGATTTTATAGTTCAAAAAATAAAAAATGATATAATTAATACTTAAAACTACATCAAGTCTCCTAAATATTTTACCTTAGGTCTCAAATTCTCTAAATAAAACCCATTGAACGGGTAAAAATACTGGTTTAATGTTTAATAATCAAACAATAATTGATGCAACTATTGTTAATAATAAAAAATGCACAAACAATGTTAAAAACATATAATATTGTAATTTATGATTCTAGAAACTAAAACAAAACATAAATTTATACGTTCTCAATATTTAAAATAGTATAAAAGTTAAAGTAAATAAAATTTGTATATCATCAAGTTTCAATAATATACATCATTATTTATTCCTCACTATAGTCTGATGGTTTTAAGAAACATGGTATTATTTTCTTCAACTTTAAGCTAAAACAACAATTGCAATCAGACTTAAACATATTTTATTTTAAAAATGCACCTATCAGATTGGAGAATTTTTTGTTTTCTAATTATACTAATAAAAATTGATAAATATTGGACATTAATCTCTACCATTTTACATTACATTATTCCTTTTTAGGGTTATAGTAGATATTCTCTCAGGCTTAAAATGTAACACTAATTCTTGTTTGAGAAAAAAATTAACCCTCTTCTCAACATGACGTTACAGAGACACATACCTAATCACGACCTAACCTTGCTTTTAATAACTCCTTGTAGGTTCCATAATAGATTAACCTATAATAAGCACTTGATAAAGACAAAAAAAATTTGTACTCATCCAACATATTTACATTAATTAATTCAATTCATCCTCATGTTAATAAAGAAACATGTTTAACCTACATCCTAAACATATAATTATAATATATATATATATATATATATATATATATATTATATAATAATTATAAATTTATTATTAAATATTTAAGTGTAAATTTAAATCTTATATTAAATAAAAATAAAAAAATTAAAATAACATATAAATTTTTTTTTATAAATCTAATACTTTAAAATTATAAGTTAAAAGACAATATCATTCCTTTTTATAAATCTGACTCTAGATCGGTTAATATTCTTCGTGAGATCTACTCATTTTTATACTCTAAAATTATCCACCATTTATTATTTTAATATTTTAAGATAAAAGTAATGTTCTGATTTATTATATGAATTTATTTATGATTTATTGGTTTAGACTGAGTTCATTTGAAGTCTACGCACAGTAGAGAGTACGGGGCACACCACACGTTCCGAATATTCCGCACCACCATTTGAATAATTCCCTTACAAGCTTCCACCCAGCACAGCACAGCACCGAACCACACCACACACCCTTCCTCGTTTCTCATATTCACTTCAAATTTCATCGCAGATAAAACCAAACCTTCTCTCTCACCTCTTTATTCTTCTGAATCAGAATCCTCCAATTCTTTTCATGGCTAATTATTCACCATTCTACCTATTTCTCTCTTCCTCCTTCTCTCCAAATTCCGTTCCCTTCAATTCCCTCCACCTCACACCTTTCCGTTCCACTTCCCTTCCATCTCGTAACACTATCTAACGCTCTCTACCAACACAACACCGTTGGAGCCGTTGCCGTTATGGGAAAGCGTAAGAACTCATAACCATATCCTGTTATATTTCATTTTCTAGGGTTTATTCCTCTTCTTAATTATCGGATCCATCGCCTATTAATTGAAATTGCCTAGTTTATTAACTCGCTAATTAATATCAGAATGTTAAGTGCTGCTATTATGACGTGGCGGCCAATAAATGGAGTTTGAATTGAGTGAAGTTGTTGGTTGTTTTTGTGTTGTGTTTTGGTTATGTATGAGTAGGTAATTCTCAACGTAAAAATGCTGCGATGTTGGATAGCGACGATGATAGTAGTAGTGTGAGTTCCTCGTCAACTTCGCCAACTGATCACGTCTCCGTCTCAGGGAACGAAGAAGTGCACTTCGATCAAGACTTTCTCCTTGATCAAGCTCTCGATGCCTTGGATGAGAAAAGGTACTTGCATTACTGTTTAACTCTGCAAATTCCAAATCTAAAATTATAACAAGTTTTATTTAAGCTCAACTAATGGAAAATCTTCGTGGATATGACTTTTAAACTGGTTAGTTATTATTAAATTTAACGAACTTACTTCACGTGATGGTTTATGGTGTAGAAGATTTGTACACTATCAATGCATGTATAAATTTTGTTTTTTTTTTGGAAATAAAGGAGTTCCACGAGGGAGAGAGCATTGTCGGTGATCGTTGGGGCATTCAGGAGCAACTTGCAGCATCAGTTTGTGGATAAGAAGTAAGCAACTATCGAATTTTACGTTATTCAACCGTCTGCTTCTTTCTTTTGTGTCATTCATTTACCTAATTGCATTGTATGTGTTACAACTTGCCAAAGCAACATAAAGAAAATTGATACATGTGCTCTGTCCAACCTAGCCACATGTCTTGTATTGGAGTCTTCCTGTTTGCTAGCAAGCTCTTCTTTGGCCTTAAGAGGATAACTTTGACTTAGAGTTAAACTAGATTTTGATTGTGTACGAGGTCCCACAATGTATAGAGATATGGTTAAATAGAGTATATAAGTAGCTCCATATCTCACTTTACAAGCTGATTTTATAAGATTGAGTCAGACTTACATTTCCTTTCTAAGAGATTGTATGGAAAGGATGAAGTCAACTTGGGGAAGTTCAGTTTAGTTCTGAAGGCTGAAATTGATTTAGCAGTTTTTCTTTAACGGGTGTGGCTATTTTCATTTTCAATTGGCTATGTACATCCCACACTGCTCACTTTTCATTAATAATTTTTAATGTAGTTGACAGAATTTAAGAAATTACTATGAAGTTTATGTTGTGTAGAGTATGAATGTGTAGGTTATTGGAGTTCCAATAGCCCCAATAGATATGATGCTTCTAACCTTGACGTTCTTTCCTCTATCAGATTTGCTACTTTATTGCATCTGTGTCTTGCTTCAATAAAAAAGGGATCCAAAAAAGCATCTGCAAAGGAAATAGCTTTGGCATCACATGCCATTGGTAAGATTTGGATCATCTTATGAATGTTTAATGTTGCTTTCATGTGATGATATAATTAAAGATATAAGTTGATTATTTTGTAGGTTTGCTGTCCCTGACTGTTGGATGTGGTGATAACCATGCACGGGAAATATTTGAGGAAACAGCTCGTCCTCTTGATGAATTTCTCACATCTAAATCAAATTTGACAATAATTCCTTCAGTAAGTACTACCGAGATATAGATTACTCTGTTGTTATTGTAGCTTTTGTTCTCTGTTGTAAATTGTGGCCATGAAGACCAAGCCCGTTAGGCTTTCAGAAGTCAGTTTTCTGTTGTGTTTGTGTTTCTAATCAGTTGTAACCAATCATTACAGTTTCAACTGATTCTAGAAGTATATATAAACTCTGGACAAGCTCTCAGTGGTTAGATATCAAAATACCAAAGATTTCACAATACTCTCAACTTTCTCTCACTTTGTCATGTTTTACTTTCTCATGAATTTTAACAGTAAGTAGGAGTTGAATATTTTGGAAAGTCTTCTGTACTAAAAATTTTCCTTATGATTCATTAGAGACACTGATTCTTAATCTTCTCTCTTCAATGCCATTTATTTTTATAGTTGCTGGAATGCTTGGCTATAATCACTTTTGTTGGTGGGAATGATCAAGAGGAAACAGAGAGATCAATGGACATACTGTGGCGAGTGATTCATCCCAAATTAGGTTCCAATGTAGGCATTTGTTTCAATTAAACTTCTTTGTTTTATTTCTATTATGCTTATCAATCCGAAGTGTTATGCATCTCTACTAATTATTGTTTTACTTTCAACTATTATTTAACTTTTCTACCTTAAATTTATTGCCTTAGCTATTTTATTGTTTAGGTAGTTGCAGTCAAACCTTCTGCTCCATTAATAACTGCTGTGGTATCTGCTTGGTCCTTTCTCCTATCTACAATGAGCGAGTTGAAGCTAAATTCTAAAAAGTGGCAAAAGTAAGCTATCCTGTTTCTGTGTATCCATTTTCATTTAATCCTGCACTAGCTTTTGGTATTGTGAAAAGTGCATAATTTGCACCTTTACCTGGCATTAGTTAGCTAAGTTCCACAGATGACCAGGGACTGCAGTTAGTTGGATTTTCCCTCCAAAAAACCAACCTTGAGTGCATTTCAAATCTGCATTCTAGACTTCTGAATAGTGTCACCTAGGCTTTGACTCATTTCTTAAAGAACTAAGAGCCTCTGTGTGCATTCATTTTTATAGTTGACGTGCAGTTTGGCAATCTAAAATTTTTTGGACCTGTTTGTCACAAAAGCAGGTGTAGGATTTGATTGCCAGAAGGTTGACTGAAAGTTTAAGAGAGGACAGGGAGGATGAAATTGTGTTATGAAGGATTATGTTATGAATACTTATAAGTTTTCTCCCATGGAACTTGGAATGACATAGGTACTGAGGGCAGGGAAAATGTTAAAAGAATTATTAAAATTATAGATATATTAAGGATCAGTGTAGATGATGTAATTAAAATTTTGTTTAGAATTTTAATATTTTTTTCAATGTTATCCATATTGGATCTGGTTCTAAATTATAAATCCTATCTTTGGGTTGTGTACTCCTTCGAATTAAAATTCTAAATTTGATAGTGTAAAAGTTTTTCCATCCATTGTATGATGGCCATATATGATACAGTTATTGACTTTTACAATAATTATTTTAAAAGTCAGGTGTGGGATGCATTTCGGTTTGTTATTTTTTGGGTTGAGCACAATTTTAATTTCATATTCTGCGTGTAGTATTCACAACTTTTTAGGGTGGTGAGTAAGTGCATGGATTAGAGTTTGCAAAATTGATTTTAACTTTATTTTACTGATTTGATTCTGACGAGAACTGTGGTTGAGGGAACTGATTTTTGTTTGGAAACATTGAGGTGAAACATAATTATAATACATCGAATGTTGTGTGGATAGTGTTGATCAAAATCACTTGTTGATTTAACGATTAATATGGGCAAAGAAATATTGTTAAATTAATGACATAATTAAGCATGGTGATATTTTTATCTATACATCTTGAACAGGATTTTCCTTGGCCACGAAAATATTGCTTTTGTAGTGGGGCTACAAAACCATGGTTTTGATCTATAATCAATTTTGTTCAAAAATTGCTTATAAATTCAGAAACTTTAATGCGATTCTCAATTATTAAAACGTGTCCAAAATTGCAATAAGAATTGGAGGGCCCCAGTCATCATTTTGTATCTCTAGGAATTGTCATGAGTTGATTCTAATTCTTAAAGTGCTCCAATAACATAATTAAAATTAAGATTCAAGCTCAGATTCCTAACTCCTAATTGAATTAAATTGACTCCTGACTGTGTTTTATTGTCTGGGATCCAAATAATTAATTTTGTTGTTAATGCAGTTCAATATCCTATTTATCAAGTCTTCTAGACAAGGAAGACCGGCCCATGCGTATTGCTGCTGGTGAAGCACTGGCTGTAATTTTTGAGAATGGAATTATAGAGAAATTTTCTGCTGATTCTAAGGGTGCGAGTGAAATGATTGGAGAAGAGATTAACCTGCAGGAAAGTTACACCCATTTACAAGGATTGAAAGGGAAGGTCATCAATCAAGTGAAAAACCTTTCTGTTGAGGCTGGTGGAAAAGGTTCTGCTAAGAAAGATCTTAATAATCAGAGGAACTTGTTCCGAGATATTGTGGAATTTTTTGAGGTACTTGAGTTGCCTTTCTAATTAATTGTAACTTATATTGTAAAAAAAGCCTTGTGACCTAAGGATCATGGGTTCATATCCTGTAAACAGCCTCTCCGGTTGTAGGGCTGTGTACATCTACCCTTCCCAGACATCGATTAGTCGGAGTCTTGTGGACTGGGTCACCCTTTTTTAATAGAAGATATATTGCATGCGGAACACATGCTTCTTTACTGACTTTAATACCTTGTGTTACCAGTATGGTTACTCTCCTGAAATTTCTGTGAAAATTGGTGGTGATTCACTGCAGACATCTTCATGGTCCCAAATGATACAGGTTTTTTTTTTTTTTTTTTTTTTTTTTTTTTTTTTTTTTTTTTTTTTTATATTTTTCGTTCATCTGTTTTTCTGACAAAAGCCTTCCTTTTTTAAATTTTAACATACATTTTTTGCAGTTGAACTATCTCAAGCACTTTTTAGGGGGAGGATTCATCAAGCATATGCAGGTTGTCTTTCTCTTGGCACTTTTCAACAATAACATTTTAGTTTTGCTGAAAAACTTATTTATTTCGGTGGTTAATTTATTTCACCTTCCCTCCCGTGGCAAATTAGGAAAATGAGTTCCTTCAAGATGTATTTAATTTCACACCAAAGAGAAGATATCTTAATAACAATGAACATCGGATGTCTAGCGGTGAAAAGGTTGGCTTCTATGACTGATTGTGTTTAGTCATGTGTTTTTGTTACTGAAGATCGTCTTATCTGTTTGCTACTCTCACATGTTATATACTTATTTTTTCCTGTTTCTTGTCATTGTGTACTTATCTGCATTATTGTCCTCTTGCAGAGAATGTTCAAGTCTCCGAATTCAGTTCAGAACAAAGCTAGGACACAATTACTTAATAAGCAACGGTTGTTATCTGAGGTTGGTATTCTTGCCATGTAACGATCTTAAGTCTTATTTTCCCGTTTAAAGTGCTTGGTTAAGAGTGGGGTACTTTGATAATTTTTGCTACAAGAAACAACTTGTGGGTTACCTTCCTGAGTCCTGTCGTTGGAGCGAGATAAGGCTCCCTCTCAATTTCAACGTGGGGGATTTCTTCAGAGGCGTGACTTTCATGTGAACTGACCCAATAAGAGCATTCGTATTTGATACAAACTAGTTTTCTCGATCTATTTGTGTATACTGTTTATTACACATGAAACCAACACAATCATGCTTTGCCATTCACGTAGTCATACCGTACTGAATTTTGTTCTCTTTATTTTCTCTTCTGGTTCCAGGGCCGAAACTTGGGTCACTTCGCAGCCAGTACGGTTGACGACGAGGCGTTTTGAGCTGGACATGTAATTATTAGCAATGATTGTGTTCATTTCATGATTCGATCATTAATTTTATACTTTATTATTTTCTTCACTCCAGCCCTTTTGACCTAATGGCTAGGAAAATTATTTCTGCACACTATGTCAGCTTCACATGACATATATATGTCAAAAAAACATCATATGCATGTTCTTAATTAAACACTCAAATGACTCTTCGCTGGATTGAGACTATATATTGTAACGAACTTGTTAGCTGTTTACCCCCCCCAAAAGACTGATCTAGTTAGCTTGCTTATTGTTATTGTAATGCAATAAAATAAGTGTTCCTGGGGTTACAGACCGTGGTTTTCACCCCTTTGTTTTAGTTTCAATCGGAAGACGGCAGAGTTTATCTTTAAATTAGATTTGAAGACTTAAAAATAGTAGATTTTAACATTAAGTAAACTAGAAGATATTAATACAATAGTAATATCATAGACAGAGCCAATATTAATAATGCTTATAACTTTTTTTAATTTTAATAGTTTTGTTTAATAAAAAACAAAGCGTTTAAAGTTTCACTCCTGTAAGTAAATTTGTGGGCTTGAGTTGTTAATCAAACTATAATTTCTGAGAAAAATTGGAAATGCGTTGAAGCTGTAAAGTATGAAGGATGAGAGAGAAGGAAGGTGACATGACAGAAGCATGTGTTGTGAGTATGAGAAAGTCGCCGGTTGCTCAAGGAATCTCGGCTGCAGAAAATTACGTAACGACAAAACTAAAGGTAAAGCAAAAAAAAAAACCACCACTCCATGACTCCAAGCTGCTTTAATATTATTATTATTTTTAAATATTAATAATGCCCTTTTAACACTTTTTTATGATTAAATTTTATTGAAACTCAAATTTTATATAATAAACCTTTTATAATTTTTTATTTTTTCAATAATAATCGAAAATGTGTTACTTTTTTACGTGGATTCTCTTGGTAGATTCCCGAGAAATAGGTCCACGTGATAGCCACCTGAGCTGGGTTCCGTTTGAAGGATTTGTCCATGTGCCTCCCTTTGAATGTTCTGCCAACCATCATTGTTTCTTTTCCCAAACAGTAACATTTGAAAATTGTCATTCACTGTTTATAAAATATTTCTCTTTTTTCAAATGCCAAACTACCTTCATTAACGCACCACTTATCATCTTCTCAACCATTTTTCAACCAAATTCACCCGAAAATTTCGGTAAATTTTATATCCGGTTCTTCAACTTTCGAGGAGATAACTAATTTATAACATTGATTTTTGAAATCTATTTTTTAAAATGATATTAATCTTCATCGGATCATTTCGATCGTTAAGGTCATTTAGGATAATTTTTAATAACCATTTCCTTCAAAAATAAATAAAGACTATTTTTAAGGTTTTTCTTAATTTTTAGTTTTAAAATAAAAAATAACATGACACGTTTTATGTTACAAAAATAGGTTACCCACTTTAAGAAAGAAAAGCAATTTAAATTCAAACAACATATGAAGTTATTAATAGTCATAATGACTAAAGAAAACAATGTAGATATAACTTTTAAAGGATTTTTATACTATCATCTAAGATTTAAGGCATATGGTAAGTTTATTAACTTCTATAATAGGTTTTTTTTTTTTATCAATTGACAATGTATATTTTCAATAATAATAATAATTCATAAAAAATAAATTATAATTATTGTATAATAATTTTCCAAGACGTCCTCAGGCCATATATTCGCTTTAATCATAAGATGGCAATTCGATATAAAATTATGCAACTTTTTTAACTGATTCAAAGTCTAATCATGTGATTCAATGAAACTGATATAGATTTTATTTGATAATATTTTCTTATAATAAATGAACGGTAGTATTAAAATAGTCATTTAGAAACTCGTTTTTAGAAGAAATTTTTATTGTCCAGAAATTAACTTAAGTAACTGTGATATTAGAAAATCACTTAATGATTTGATTAGACAGCAACATTACACTCTCTGATATAGGATAAGAAACTCATTATAATATTAATCTTTATCATAGCGCGATAATTAAGAGAGGCGTGCCCTAATTCATCCGCTAATCTCGTTAATTCAAAAAGAGATATTCAGTTTTCAACCAAAAAAGTTTTTTTTTTCAAAGTAAAAAATTATTTGTGGATATATAAACATTATGCATAGTGGATAAAGTATACTATCATTCAATTAAAAATCGTCATGATAAACTTGTTGAGTTTTATAATAATTATTATTTGATAAACGACATAATAACTATTATTTGTGATTTATGATAGAATAAACATGAAACTTGTTTACACTTTAATGTATATCACTAAGCTCTTAATTTAAAATGTTTAATTTAACTAATCCTCATCTCATCATTATTTTTTTCTCAGTCAAATCATTGTAAAAAAAACTTTTATCACATTGAAAAAAATCGATATAAAAAAATAACTTAATCATCCCTCTTATTTATATATTCATATAAAAGCTTAAACCATGTTTTGTTTTCTAACATTACATTAAACTTACACTTCTGTCTTTTTAATTTTTTCTTTTACAAGGTATGAAATAAACGAGTTTAATGAGGTTATGTGTAGCAAATTCTCAAATTCATCATTTATATAAAATCTATATATATATATATATATATATATGATAATTTTATTTATAGTAAATTTTATATATTAAGTGATACTCTATGATTTTTATTAATTTATATATTATTTATTTGTCTGATAGAGACGAAGAAGAAAACTATAGTGGATAAAAGGTGTATTAAATAGTAGGTCCTTTGATTATTTGAAAGTTTGATATTTGAAGCATAGCAAATCATTATATATGTTTTGGATACAGTGACTGACAAAAAGTTGGAAAGTAAACAACATTTATGTCGACACCAATGTATGGGGACATGTTGATGAGGTTGCTTTTCCTCTGTTGCCTCAAGGTGGTGGCAACCCACGACAACACCCTTTGCTTTTCCTTTCATTTCACTTTCTTCTCTGAATTCTTGCTCCAACTCTTAAGCTACTACTTCTCCCACTATCTCCATCAAGTGTGCTGTGGAGTGTGAACACATACACCAACATTGTTCAAACTTCAAACCAACTCAAACAATCTACCAACAACATTTCAATGCTCCCCCTACCAACCATTCTCAACACTCCAAGAGTGAGATATTTTTAAAGTAAAATAACCATAAAGTCAGATCTGTGAATCTGGTTTATGATCAGTGCTGTGCATTTCTATAAGCTTAGAATTGGTTCTTGGTTGAGTTGCTCTTCGTATAGGCCAAAAGGTTTTGAATTTTTAAAAGGGGTGAGTCTTTTTCACCAATGAGGACCAATTTCAGATAATCCAAACATAGAAACAGAAAGTTGGACAGAAGGGTAGCTTTCATGGCGTCAAACACTGATAAAGTTCAGGTTTTTGGAATCTGAGCTATGGTTGGTAAGTCCTAGGCACTGTTCTTTCTATTGTTGTTTCTCTCTTTCTCTCTCTTTTCTCAGCTCTAACATGTCCACCCGTGTTCATCTAGAAAACTTTTCCTGCTTTTCTCTTTCTTATGACATCCATCATTGCCTTTGAATTTGAAAAATCTGTCATCATCTCTCTTTCTATCTTTTTTCTACTTTCTCTTTTTTGTGTTCCCACAAGTTACGTGGTTTGGTTTTCAGTTGCATGAACGTGTTATTCTTAGCATTATGTTTTTGCGTTCATCGTTTCATGACACGAGTGGTGAAATTCAAAATTCAAGGTAAAAGGGTACTCTGGCATTCTTCATTTTGCTAATTAAAGTTAAGATCATTGTGTTTTAGCTCTACAGGAATAAACAGTCTCAATAGTAACGATAGTTCACTCCAGCCATTTCAACTGTGTAAATCAATTTACAAATTGTAATCCGTTGTTGAATTCTGACAGAACCGTATTTGTTGAAGGTGTTGAACCCCTGTGAAAGTGTGCGCTCAGAAGTGATTTGTGTTGAGTTCACTCTAAAATCCACACTTTTTGGAAGATGTTGTGTGCCTGTTCAGGGGAGCAATTCAAATTTGAAGAGGCACCACAGTCACCTGAATCCTTGGCAACAAGGGATTTCTCTGCAAGTGGTCTTTCTTCAAGGACCGGGGATTGGGAATCCAAATTTGATGAGACGCAAGTGGAAGAAGCTGAGTCTACTTTAAAAGAAACTCTCTCATTAAACTATGAGGTATGGATCAGTGTTTCTTTGTGAAATTATTTTGCAAAATAGCATATTGTGAAAGTATTTTCTGCTAACATAAGACTACTGTTTGATTTTAATTTTCTCTTTTTTGGTGAATTTAAGGAAGCTCGGGCTTTGCTGGGGAGGCTTGAATTCCAAAGAGGGAACTTTGATGCTGCCCTTCAAGTTTTTGGAGGTATAGACATAAGGGCTTTGGCCCCAAGGATGATCAGGGCTATAGCTGAAAGAACCAAGCAGAGAAAACCACGGTCAAAGGTGGATAATGTGCTTCCTAATGTAATGTCAATGCATTCAGTAAGCTTGCTTCTAGAAGCAATTTTGCTTAAATCCAAATCCTTAGAAGAACTTGGAAGATACACCGGTACCTTCATATATCTCTTTCAGATGCCTTGCATATTCTTGTGTTTTGTTTGATTTAGCAAGCTCCTGCGAAGAGCTGTAATTTTCACTTGTAGGATATTTTAAATTTGAGAATCTAGAACAATTGTCCACATTATCGTCCAAGCATCATAAATGCAACATTATTATATGAATGGTTGTGTTCTGTTTTTGGTCTGAGTAGCCAATTACACACGAGTGGTTTGGCAGTCAAGGGTGCTGATTCTAATTACTTCTGCTTTCTTATTTACCAGAGGCTGCAAAAGAGTGCAGAATTATTGTGGATACAGTTGAATCTGCTCTCCCTAAAGGAATGCCTGAGGGTATTGCTGAAGATTGTAAGTTGCAAGAAATGTTCCACAAAGCATTGGAGTTGCTTCCAAATCTATGGATCAAGGCAGGTTTTCTAGATGAAGCTGTCACTGCTTATAGGCGTGCTCTAATCAAGCCGTGGAATTTGGAGCCGTGGAGATTGGCCTCTGTACAAAAAGATTTGGCTACCACACTACTCTATGGTGGTGTTGAAGTAAACCTACCCTCTCAGTTGCAAGTGAATGGTCTAACTAGACCTATGAGTGGAACTGAAGAAGCCATACTTTTGCTGTTAATACTCTCAGGAAAGATGGCACTTCAGGAAATAGACTGGGACCCTGAAATAATGGATCATCTTACATTTTCCCTTTCCGTTACTGGAATGTTTGAATCATTGGCAGATAACTTAGAGAAGATACTTCCAGGTGTTTATGATCGGGCAGAGAGGTGGTACTTTCTTTCTCTTTGTTATAGTGCAGCGGGACAGAATGAAGTAGCCTTGAACCTTTTGAGGAAAGCTTGTGGCAGTTCTGAAGCCAAGCACAGACCCTATTTTCCTTCCTTTTTGTTTGGTGCAAAGCTATGTTCTTTATGTCCAAACCATGCTCATGAAGGCATTAAGTTTTCACAGGAAGTTATTGATCTAGCCAAGCATCAAAATGATCATTTTCTGGGTGAGGGCCAAAAATTTCTGGGCACTTGCCAAGGGGCTGCTGCTAGAATATCTGTACTAGATTCTGAAAGAATTATATTTCAAAGAGAGTCTTTGTACTTTCTAAATGATTCTGTTGCTCTAAATGGAAATAATGATCCAGAAGTGATATTCAGCCTTGGATTGGAAAATGCAATACAAAGAAATCTAAATGCAGCATATGACAATCTAATGATATACTCTGACATGATGGCTGGCAGCTCAAAACGAGGTTGGCAGTTGTTAGCACTCATAGTATCAGCACAACAGCGGTTTAAGGATGCGGAAACTATAGTTGATTTTGCTTTAGATGAGGCTTGTAGTATAGACCAGTTAGAACTACTGAGACTGAAAGCTATACTTCAAATTACTCAGCAGCAACCCAAGCAAGCAATAGAGACTTACAGAATCTTGCTAGCAGTAATTGAATCACAAAAAGAGCATTGGCTTCAGGCTAAGGCATTCAGGCATCAGGTGTGTAGTATTGTTTAAGGAACAACAGTATGGCATACATTGTATAGGCTTGTATTAAAATTGACTAAAGAAGTGCTCTTGACTGTTGGAACTTGCTCAGATATAAGATTTTATGTTGAGACTAGTTAATTAAATTAAAAGCATTAACCAACAGTTTCCTACCTAATTATGTGCTAGAATTTTTCATTTTTGTGTCCAATGTCCAAGGCTTATAGTAAAATATTATCTATGACCAGGGATAATATTTATAGTAAAATATTAATGCTGGTGTAGGTATTTAAGTAATCTCCTGAATCCTTGAGAAGAATTTCCGTCTTTGACTTTTCATCTGTTTGCAGGCATTAAAACAACAGAAGTTGGAAATGGAAGCTTGGCAAGATTTGGCTACAATTTATGTAGATCTTTGCTCCTTTCTAGATGCAAAAGCTTGTGTTGACAAGGCCCAGTTGATAGAATTTTTTTCTCCTAGAAGTTGGCATATTACTGGTATGGAACTTGACAACTGAGTGTTCATGTTTTATTGTTGAACTGCAGTCGGTTTTTACATTTTTGCATTTACAACTCCATGCATTAACAAATCGCCAATCTGAAATTACCTGCATGTGACAATGACAGGGTTGTTGTTTGAATCTCGAACATGGCATAAGGAGGCCTTAGCTTCCTTCTCAGTCTCATTGTCAATAGAGCCGGATTACCTTCCCAGTATCATTTCAGCTGCAAAATTGTTGCTTAAACTTGGCATGCAATCACTCCCAATCGCAAGAAGCTTTTTAATGAATGCTTTGAGATTAGATCCTACAAACCATGATGCATGGTTTAATCTTGGACTAGTTTCAAAAATGGAAGGTTCATTAGAACAAGCAGCAGATTGCTTTCAAGCCTCATATGAGCTGAAGCTTTCATCTCCAGTGCAAAAATTTGAGTGACTGAGACCTTGCAAGAAGAATTGTAAACTTTTTGTGGTTGAGAAAAAAGTGAGCTCAACAAGAGCATTATACAAGAGCCACGAGCAGCAACTAATGGGAGAGATATATACCCTTAGTTAAATATTTGTGAAGAAACCTATAGCTAAATATAGCTACTTATTTATAGCTTTATTTCGCTATGCTCCAAAGCGATGATGCCCTTCACATTTGACACGATTAGTCGAAGGACAGAAGTTTGGTTCCCAAGTGGTAAAGAATTTATGACATAATTTCAAGCAGAACGCATTATAGTTGTTTGAGGTGACCCTAATCCCTGCATGTGAAGTTCACACGTATAATTTGGTTGCTGATTGACTTCTTAAGTTTTAGTTGACAGTTATAACTCTCCTTTTTTGTATAATACATTCCTCACTTCTGAAAAACAATACCACTATTTATAGTTTATATGATAAGAATTGATTGGATTAAGTAACATTTTTCTACTATGATTTTATATTTCATTACTTTGGTATGTTAGACACATTTAGTGCTAGACTTGGAAAAATAAAATCTTAGAAATAATTGCTTACTTTTCAAAAACACTTTCAGCGAACTGACAAGTATACAAGTTTTTTTTCCTAACTCATAAAAAATACACTTGGCTTGTTAATATATATTAGTAGTTGTAACCAGAGATAGTAGAGTAGAAGGAAATATATTAGTTCTATTGATAATCTTAGCGAAAAATAAGTATTGGAGATAATATTTGAAGGGCCACGCTTCACTAATTCGTCATATGATGCTTAAAGCCGGTTAAGTAAACAAGTTGAGGACTTGATCGTTTATAGAAAGCAAATGGAGTTGCTGAATTTCATGCAATAACGGGGAAGAAAATCAAACTGCCATCTCAACTTATCCAATTTCCATGCACCACGATTTCTTTACAAATTTACACTCACACTATTTCTTGGTCTGGAAAACAACAAATTACACTTAGGATACAATTATTGCTGTAAAGATCTTTACATCTTCCAAACAAGGGAAACATGCAGAGTGTAGAATTTTGATTGGATCTATCATCAATACTGTAACACAAGAAACGAAAACTAATGAGACAATTATTCCATCCATAGAGAGACATTTACATTCTGGGAAGTAAAAAGGTACATGATATTGGTCTCTACTTTAACACAATATATGTTACAAACATAATACAAGTGGTTCTAATCAACACAACAGGAAGAAATCAGTTTAAGTTTTAAACTAATTCGACTGTGTTGATAAGATTCGGCATATCAGTTTGTTTTTGTCTAGTTCAGTGGCAGATCTCTATATGATATGTTTACTCCAAGAAAAAATGGAATGTATTGACTGACAAGAACCAGATGAACGTAGTCTGAATCATAAACCAACTCTTTTGCTACCCTCCCCCTTGCATTTTAATTTGGTCCTTCAAAATACTTTTGAAGTTTATTTTAGACCCTATAAAAAATAATATATTTTTTATCCCTGTATATTTACCCAGAAACGTGCATTAAATTTTTATAGGGTCTAAAACTAATATTTGAAATATTTTGATGAAGTGGTCAGTGGTGTAGTTGAGTAGCATTATACAGTTACTACTATATTAATACAAATGCAATGCTTGAACAGAATATTCCAGAAAAATAAAAGATATTATCATTTAAATTTTATTGATTTCGCCCAAAATTGACATTATGCCAACTTTCCTATTCATAATAAAACTAAACTACTTCCATAACTAAATAAATGGGCAAAGTAGAATTCATCAGATGGATCACTTACCTTACAACTAATAAAAGTTTATTCCACAGACTGTCTACTCAACCCATTTGCCACTGCATTCACAAATGGAAGAACCAAAACATTTGAGATATAATAAAATGAGTATGGTACAAACTTATTTGAAGGTTGTTAGTCAAAAAGCACAGGCAAGAAAGCAGTATATTACAGGGCAATGACGCTTTTAAAGAAATCAAAAACTAATTCAACAAAACCGAACCTATCTCTAGATTTATAAGCAGGTAAATGGCAGTACGAAACTATCTATTAATAGTTCTCCAAAAAATAAGTGGTTTCTTGAATCACCAAACCTTTAGAACTGGTTCGCCTTTGTTGGAGTTTGCAGATTGCTTTGCCATTGCTTGTTGTTGTGCACGTGCAGCTCGTCCTGCTGCAGACTTCTCAAATTGCTCTTGTCTGCAATTCCAATTAACACGCACAGATTGGTCTACAGTTACTTTACTTATGCAGTCACTAACCCATAAAAGAGCATTATTCCAATATTATAATGTCTTTTGTTGTTTCATCACACACCCCATCTCTAAGAGTATACCATATTCCATTATCTATTTGTTAACTGCAGTAAACTTTGCACCCTTATTGCTGAAAGAAAAAAAAAAAAAAAAGTCTTCCACCCATTCTGTATTATGACTTCCACAAATATTTCAGAAAGTTTAGTAGTAGTACCTAACAATCACACTAATAAACAATCTCCGTGGACATTGACATTGAATTTTCCCAGACAATTGTGATATTGATATAATGTCTCTAGTGTATGGAATGCATCACAAAGCAACATGAACATATCAATGTATGCCATTCAAGGATGAGAAGCAGTGAGCTATATAAAAATTAAGGCCACAGAACTATACAACATCAGAAGTGCTAATAACACATTCTTTAACACTCTATGTTATACTCTTTGTCAAGTTATTGAAAACTACAAATTCATGATAAAAGTTAATTAAATAAGACTATTGATCCACAAGATTCTACGATATTAAAAATCTCATATGATCGAGAGTATATCCCTAGTATTTCTCTTACCAAAATTCCCCTTTTCTTTATTTATTTCAAATTGGGATTTACTATTGATCTGAAGGAATAAAATAAAACACCAAAAAGTGTGATTAGCTAGGTATAAAGCAAAAGGGTGATCAAAAGCAGATACATATATAATCAAGAAAAGTACAATGATTAAGGGTCTAACATACCATGTGGTGTACAAATAAAATCCCTTTTTTCCTTTTCCATAAATTGATCGGTTAAGAGATCATAGAATATAGATGAAACTGAGTCAAAGAAAGGGGAATTGAGAAATGGAAAAAGGTAAAACCTTTTCTGTGCAGCTTCAGCAGCTTTGGCACGGGCTTCTTCAGAGGCCAATCTCTCTTCTTCTTTCGTGCGCTTGTCTGCGCCGAAGCAACCAAAGCAAAGACCCATTTTTTTTATCTCTCTCTGTGGTTCTCACAGCTTCACCTCCTCTTACAGTTTCAACAACGTAATTTAGTTTCTGACAAAATACAAACTTTCTCATCTTTTATTGAACTTTAAAATGTTGATAACTTTTTTATGTTATTTTTCAAATCTGATAACTATATCCTTTAATAAAACATAATTTATTTATTTAATAAAATAAATAATTAAATAACTTTTCTTTATTTTAAAATAATTAAATCATTTCTTTTTTCTTTAAATAATAGCTATATGATTTTTTAATATTATTTTTTATAAAACTATATATATTTTTCATTGTATTGTTTTGTTTTTTAATTAATTATTTATAAAAATTAGAAAATAATATTTTTAATATAACACAATTATGAATATAAATATGGATAGGGATGATCAGGATAAAAATTTAATATACATTCAACTAGGTCATGATACACTCTTCAAATTACATAATGTAAGGTTTGTAACTAGTTAATTAAAATGACTAATAACCAAATAAATTAATAATAAAATATCAATAGTTAATAAAATTAATGGAAATATTTTTTTATAATGTATACTAATAACATAATAATAGTGTATATATATATTATGTTTTTACAAATACTTCTCTACATATTATTTTCCTATCCAGTATCATTCACTATCAAGCTTTTAAATTAATTTTCAAAAACCAAAAAAAATAAAATAATTTATGTATTATAATAATGTTTGTTTCAAAACTCTTGCGAATAGTGTACAAATAATTTTGAGAGAAATGTTTATAAGTACCATATGATCTTTAGATGAAATATAACCACATTAGTGACCAATAGCTTGATATTTGCTAAAAAGATGTAATTGTCCGTGTAAGAAGAATTTAAAAATGTTAAAAGTTTCCTAATTTAAATAATTATTAAATATAATTGCCATAATACTTTAAAAGATTTGATAGTGAGCATGTTTTAGTTTAAATGTATTTTTATGTAAATGGAGACATGTTATGCTTTTAAAAGAGTTATTAATATTTTTTTTTATGATTGATTATAGAAACATGTTGTACACCTTATTTATGAAAAAAATCAACTAAGAGTGACATAATTAGATTATCCATGTTGAAAGAATATATATTTATTTCTTTTTATTTAAAAATGTACTAAACTTTATAAATCACAACCCATAAATTAAGGACAATATGCCATAATTAAATACTGAATAATGATAATACTTGAAAGGTTGATAATCAAGGTTTATGTTGATTTCTCTTACATTTGAAATGGATTGAGTATAATTAATGTTTACTTTTTTCATTGTATTTCTTTTTAAATCACCAACGTAATACACTAAATTTTCATATAAATTCACTTTCAGTTCCTTATCAATTAAATTAGTGGAAATTAAAAAAGTATTTTCCAATATATATGTTTGATAAAACTAATTTGAGTTATTACTCAATTGTTTTTAATGGGAGAAAAATCACTCCTTACAATGTTTATTATATTTTTTTTGTCTCATGTTAGAAATATAAGTTAAAAGTCTCTTACAAAATATAAATGAAGAATTTAAATAACATTAGAAAAAATTTAAGATTCTAAATTAAATATAGTGCCATAATCTCTTATGTAAATTTAATCTGACTTATTAATGATAAATCTTCTGAGTTTTTCTCATAGAAAAAGTCTCATGATAATATCAAAAGTCTTCACTAATAACTCATTAATGATAAATTTTTATAGTAACTTAAAAAACTCTAAGATATAAAAATTAAGTCACAGTCTAAGTCAATATATTTTATTTTCAAATTTTGTGTAGAAAAAAAAAAACACCATAGTAAGATTTAAAACAATATACTTACACATCTTTAAAACTTAAGAAAATATACATATACTTACACATCTTAACTACATATCACTAAATTAATAACAAAAAAAAAAGACAAAACTGAAGAATAGATGAAGAAATAAATTATTGATAAGAAAGAATCACATTACAGTTCCAAACTAGAAAAAAATAATATTAAACAGTTCAGGAATAAAAATTCATTTAAAAGTAAAATGTTAATTAATTTTAATGTTATAATTGTAAAATCTTAATAAAAATAATTAAAATTAAAAAAAAAAACTAATCTCGCAGTTGATCGAAAGGAGCAGAAATAACAAGAGGAAATCAATGGGTGAGAGATGAAGAAGTAGAAATTGTTGACCTTGGTACGAAAGAAGAAAACGACTGCGTTTCACATTTCACACTGAACAAGCAAAGGAAGGAAAAATGAGTGAGGAGAAGAAGAGGGAAGAAGAAGAAGAAGAAGAAGAAGAAACCTTGAAGACCTTGGAGATCGAGAACGGTCTCAGTCTGGTCCCGCGCGTGAAGCTCAACCTCGTCATTTACCCTTCCACGCCCCTCACGCTCTCTCACCCAATCGACGAATGGAAAACCAAACGCGCCCTTATCGACTTCCTCCACGACTCCCTCTCCCTCACGCTCCCCGAGGAGGACCTCCACCTCACGCGCCACAAGAACATCAAGAAGCGCAAGCGCGACGACCCCGTCGCCGCCGGAACGCTCCGCGTGTGGGACCTCTCCCTCTTCCCGACGGAGAAGCGCTTCCTCGAGTGGCGCAGTCGCCTCGCGGAGGATCTGAACGGGATCGAACTCAACCTCGAAGGCCTCAAGTTCAAACTCGCCGTTACTGTTCCCGTTTCCGACGATTTTAACAGAATGAAGAAGGAGTGGGAGGAGCATTCCGCGTTTCGAAGCCGGCGAGAGCCTGATACCGTTGTTCTGAGAGGCGTGCCGTCGCGGTGGTTCGCTGAACCCAGGGTTTCGTCTAAACCCTCCATGCTTGTTACTCACACCATCTTTTCTACATTCGGCAAAATAAGGTCCGTTTGTTATGTGATTTTGCTCCAATGATTTATTTTGGATCGTTTTTCATCTCACTTTTTTTTTTTTTTGCTGCTGAATGAACTTCAAATTATTAACCTAAAACAGTGTATGAGTAATCTTCTACGTGTTAGAAAAATCATGTTAAGTAGTTCTCAAAAGTATTAGCATCACAATCTTAGAAATACTATGTTCTTCACGTTTTTTAATCATTGGTGTAAAAAAAAATATGAATTCAAGAACATTGGATAGGGATTATTTGTACTAGATATGTTTGATATTTTTTTTTCTTTGAAACCTCTTGGTAGAAAATAAGAAAAAAAAAAGAATAGTTTTTTATAAGATAAAATTAGTTTGTACATGATAGTGTGTGGTTGGATAAACTTTTCTGAAAACACATAGCAGAAGAAAATTAAAAAGTTATTCCAAAAATTAAATTTAATTTGTATTTGTAAAAGTTTTCTTTGTATTAGATTTTTTCGCAAACATAGTTAACTTGCAAATAAGATAATTTTAGGTTCTGGAAACATTTATATACCTATATTTTTATTTTCTTCTTCTATGATTTCGGACATGTTTATCAGAATCAACAGTTATGTTACTTTAGAAACTATTAGGAGAGAGGATAAAATTTGGTGGACTGAAATTGGTGGTTTATTCTTGTGTAGCTTGTGACTGAGAATTCTCGCATTTAACTTTGGCTAAATTGTGTTTTTTGATCTATCTGATCAAAATTGATTTTAGATCATACATTTTTTCTTGCAGTTCAAACCTTTGGAAACACTAAATATAACCCCATTTAAATACAATTTTTCTTGCTGTGTTTCGATTATCTGATTGTGCTTAATTGTTTTATTTATTCAATAGGAATCTTAATGTTGCTGAGGAGGATGAATTTGGTAAGGATGAAAATCAAGACAGTGGAGACCTAGTTTCGGGCCTTTACTGCAAGATTGTGGTGCAGTTTGACAAATATAAAGACTGCCATGATGCATTGAGAGTTCTGTGTGGTCGCTCTATGCAAAAGGTATTGGCTTAGTATCTGAGTTGTTTTTCTTTGTTAGTAAATAAGTATGTTTGTATAATAAAAGGGAATAGGATTAAATTGTTTTGGTACAAATTGTTAGCAGTCATGACACATTGAATTCATGGTTATAGCAATTAGCATGGAGAATGTTTTTTGCAAAATTGAGAGGCTGAACATGTTAATACCTGATAAATGACGTCTTGGTTATGATTTGTGAGTTGTTGTCAATGATCAGCAAGGATCACGTTTGAAGGCTGATTATGCGGTTAGTTGGGACAAAGACGGATTTTTCCGGAATTCAAGGAATCAAAATGAAGATAAGAATAGCATGGTATCCTCAAGGGCTGCAGATAACTACAGAAGTGAAGCTTCCAGACGTCAGGCCTCCAACTCTCGTCACAGTCCAGAAAATGTGCGACCCAGGAGATTCAAGGTTAGATTTTGATATATTATTGTTCCATTCCTTTTTATTTTCTAAATCTTGTCCTTTGGGTCACCATTTTGAACCTTTGTAAAGTCTGTCAATATTGACTACAAACCCTTTTTACTTAATGCAGGAATGAGGACTGAAAGGCTTTTTAGTTTTTGAGTACACATTCAAAAGCACTTTAATTTTGGACTGACAAGTTTGGTATATGAACTGCATACAATTTTTTTGGGTCACTGACTTGGGTCAATTTGAAGCTTATGACGTGGGATAATGGGAATTATCTTCGGTGACCAACTTGTTCTGACTTTAGAATTCATTGTTCCAAATTATACCGAGTCATTAAAACACTGCTACTTACGGAAGATGATGGTATGCAATCTGTTATCGCTAGGAGTCGGTTCTTACTTTGATTAGCTCTACCCAGAAGGAAATCTTCATTTACTTATTTGTTGGGCCAAAGTTCATACCTTGGTTTAATTGAGTTAATGTCATTTGGATGTGCTGTAAAATGATACAACGAGAAGAATGGTACTTTCAAATTTGCATGTTGCATCTTTCTGAAGTCGTTAGAATGTTGCATATCTTTCTAAGTCATAATTGTTTGTTCTAATTGACTATAACTTGTCATACGCCTTACTTGCAAGAACAAAGAAATGGTTGGTGTGGTTGAAATATGCTTCTAAAGGAAACTGAGATTTTTTTCTTCCTTAAATTATAAGGTGATATACTACTGATTTTTCGATAGGAATTGACCACTGTTGTATTTGAGTTTACATCAAGTAAATATAAATTAGACTTTACCAACGTGGAATGATAGTGAATCAATACTTTGCATATTCTGTGACAATAAATATCAGACTTCAAAAGATTGAAAATCATTACTCCATTCGAGGAAAAAAACACATTTAACAATATGATTTTACATTAGTATAAGTTGTCAAACAATCAATATAAAAGAAACTAGAAAATTTTTATGCTTGTATTTAAAAATGTGTTACTCATTTATATATATCAGTCCTAGATACAGTTAATGTGTTTACACAGATTATAAATGTCTTCAAAAAATGTTAAGGGTCCTGTGTTTAACATTTGGTGCAGTTTTAAATATTAATTGTAATGACAACTCTTACTCAAAAAAAAAATATTGTCACTCTTTCTTTCCCTACCCTTATCTTCCTCCCTCAACATGTGTAGCTTAGGCTTTTTCCCTAATCTGAAGTAGATGGAATGAATCAATGATCTTCCTTCACTCACAATAGTTGTCAAATCTTTGTTGGACAAATTAAAAGAGAAAACACGCGTAAAATCAAAGAAAAACGCAGAACTAATTTAATACGGTTAGATAGTTCAATACACATATCACAAACAATTGATAAAATATTCTACTACTCAACATTCTACTTTTACAAGAGGAAAATTATAAATCCGTAATAATCTATGTCCCATTACTGTACAAAACTATTGATGTGGACAAACAAATCAACCTCTCATTTCTATAATGATTTTCTTATTTTTATATTAATTAACGTGGGACTTTGAAAAATACTTCGAACAACACCCATTTGTTGTTTGCTATTGCGGTAGACACATTTGTTGAAAAATTAGATATTCATGTACTTCACAAACTGGAGCTAGACTTTTAATGAGTTAAAACTTTTCATATTAAACACAATTTTTTTTTTTTTTTTAAAGTTGAGTTTTGAAACCCAATTTCATGAAAGGAAATGCATTCAAGTACAAATTTTGAAACACAATCTCTTTTTTAACCCAAAATTATTAGAACTGACAGTAGTTTAAGTGACTAAATCAAAGAGAGAAGTTTAGTTTGACTGATTCAAATAAAGATAAAGATGTCTCATTATTGTTAAAACCAACAATAAATATGGTTATTAATATAGAAATGGTGTGTTGAAATGATTTTTTTTTTAAACTAAACATATCTTATGGTAAATCAAACTTACACTTTTGGAAAAGATGATCAGGGATATAAATATGAGTTAAAAGTTGAGTAGAAATAAAAAAAAGTTGAATAATATATAATAAAAAAAATTTATAATCATATTATTTTAAAATTTTGGGTTAGAAGCGATGTAATAATCTTTTTATATGGATTTATTAATAACTCATTGGTATTAAATATTCGTGTTGTATCCTTTATAAAAATTCTATCAAATTATACTTCTAAACATAATTTCTAATTTTAAAAAACTAAAATTAAAATTCATTCATTTTATAGAAATTAAATTATATTAAGTCAAAGTTTTTAATGGCGATTGCTTCCGTGTTCTCACTTAAAAATTTGTTTTAATTTCCTTCTTACGTGTCTTCATTCATTGTAATGTGGTATCACTTTACAAGTAAACAATCTATCTTGTTAATTGAAACTATGGTAGCTACGTACAAAAGTATATAATAAAAAATATATTTCAATTTTAATTTTAATCATTGGTGTAAAAAGAAAATATCAATTCAAGAACATTGGATACTTGAGGGATTACTTATACTGGATATGTGTGGTTTTTTTTTTTTTTCTTTGAAACCTCTTGTTAGAAAATAAGAAAAAAAAAGGAATAGGTTTTTATAAGATAAAATTAGTCTGTACATGATAGTGTATGGTTGGATAAACTTTTATGAAAACACATAGCAGAAGAAATTTGCTAGTGTTTTCCCAACAACACCCACATTTGTTGAAAAATTAGATATTTATGTGCTTCACAAACTGGAGCTAGACTTTTAATGAGGATAAAGAAGTGCTAAAGGGACAAGGAGAAGAAGAGTTTCAAGAAGTTAAAACAAGAAGCATGACCAAAAGGAAAAAAAAAAAAAAAAAAAAAAAAAAAAAAAATAAAAAAAAAAAAAAGAACAAAAAGAAAAAAAAAAAAAAGAATAAATGAAAAAGAATTTTGAAAGAAGAAACACAAGAAAAATAATCAAAGCTTTGGAGGAAGAAATAAAAAAAAAACCTGATTCGTAATTTCTACTCACAGCATGTAACCCGAAGAATTGAATTTTCAACCAGCTTCTAAAGAAAACCTGGCAACATGTATTCACACTAGACAAAAGAACCTTATTCCCAGTTCAACAATGGAAACCAAAAGAAAAAAAAAAAAAGAAAGTTGATTAACAGTTAATCTTCATTCTTCATCAACTTTACAAATATGAATGTGTTCTTGAACCTTCATTCACCACCATCTTCTTTTCACAAAGTTCTTTTTCTTCACCCTTTCATTGCTTGTCACATTCTTTTTCTCACTGGATTCTTGAACATAACCCTTCTTCTTTATTGGAATCTTTCTCTGTGATAGTGCAGTACCCCTTCTAAAGAAGATCACATACCACAAAGTAGTTGTATAAAGAATTGTAGCGGCTCTTCCAACCACAAGCAAGAACAGCAAAATGAACACAATAACCAATGGAAAATAGAAGGAAGGCTTCCGCGTTTCCCAAAAAAAGCTACGCTTAGTTACCTTTTTACCATTGTTTTCTTTCTTGGGTTGGTTTCTTTCTTCAGTACGAGCCATTATTGACTCGGAGGTGTGAGTCAACGTTGTTCTTGATCTCACCCCTTTGACTTCTTGGCTCTGCTGTTTCTGATCCTTGTTGCTTTTTCTTCACTTTGACCACCACAGGAACAATATCACAAAGCGAACCAAAGAGATGTCATGAGGGTTCATCATAGATTTGAATATATAGTAAAAAAAGAAAACAAATTACTGCAAATGTAACACTTAAAAAAATTTAAAATTAATTATTTACTAATTATAGCAAATGAATAAGGAATTATACTCTGAATACAGATACATTAAGAGTAAAACACAAAATAAAATCACATATTTTTAAAATGTATAATATTAATAAAATAATGAATAAAAATATGTAGCCAAATTCAATATACAAAATAATAAAAGATTAAAAAAAAATGAGTCGCAAGTCTCGAAATAGTTGACCCATACTTTTGGTCCTCTCAAGCTACAAATTGTGCAAGACAAATTTGTACAAATTTAGAGGGTGAAATATCTAGTCTGTTCCACATTTTTTTTTTCATTTACTCTTCACTACACATTATAGTGTCTAATGTTTATCCAAGAGCAATACTAGTTGTAACACTTTTTTAAAAAAAAAAAATTGTATTATTGTGTAAAGATTATTACAAATCACATAGTTGGATGAGTTTTACATCTAAATTAAAAGAAAAACTCATTAAAATGAAAGAAATGTGACATATGTAATTTCTAATTGATAAAAAATGTGCTAAAAGGGACTTAGAAATAGTGTTACTAGCATTTATCTTTTCCTCCCAGTTTCCTAAGTAGATTAGATACTTTTACCAACAAAAATGCTAAATTAAACACGTGAAAGAGAAGATTTATTTAATATTAAACTAAAACATTTTTGCGATCACGGATTGAAAGGGAAATTCCTTTTTACCAACATCAATCTATCCTAAAAGGAAAGTATAATGCAAATGAACCCTCAGCAAAAGTGTAAAAGTAGTTTGTTTCCATATGCAAATTTTCACTAGGATGGATCATGTAAAGCACAGAAATTAATTTGTTGAACAAAAAGATTTACTGAACTGTAGATTTTCAATTTTCTTTTTGCCTTAATTTCCTTACTTAGATCCCAAAGCCTACAGACATTGTGGTTTCAGGAAGAAATACTAGAAAAGTCACCAAGAGGTAAAAATTGGAGATTTAAGTTTACTTGAGGTTAATATTACAAAATGAAGATAAATAATAATGAAGAAGTTAGTAGAAGCTGATTGGTAATGATGACTTGAAAATAGAAAGTATCTAAGAAGCTTAAAGAGAAATTTCATTGTAGTTTTCTTCAACTAATTGCATATTATGTGACAGTAAATATCAGACTTCAAAAGATTTAAAATGATTACCCCATTTGAGGAAGAAAAACACATTTTACAACATGATTTTACATTAGTATAATATAAAAGAAACTAGAAATTTTTATGTTTGTATTTTAACATCTGTTACTCATTTATATATATCAATCCTAGTTAATGTGTTTACACAAATTATAAATGTCCTTAAAAAATGTTGATGGTCTTGTGGTTAACATTTGGTGCAGTTTTAAATAATAATTGTAATGACAACTCTTACTAAAAAAAATATTGTCTCTCTTTCCTTCCCTACCCTTACCTTCCCCAACATGTGTGTAGCTTTGACTTTTTACGTAAGATGAAGGAGATGGAATGAATCAATGAACTTCCCCACTCACAATAGTTGTGAAATCTTTGTTGGAAAACTTAAAAGAGGAAACACGCGTAAAATCAAAGAAAAACATAGAATTAAATTTAATACGGTTAGATAGTTCAATGCACATATCACAAACAATTGATAAAATATTCTACTACTCAACATTCTATTTTTACAAGAGGAAAATTGTAAATCCGTAATAATCTATGTCCCCATTACTGTACAAAACCATTGATGTAGACAAATAAATCAACTTCTCATTTTCTATAATGATTTTTTTTATATTAATTAATGTGGGACTTTGAAAAATACTTCGAACAACACCCATTTGTTGTTTGCTATTGCGTTCAAGACACATTTGTCGAAAAATTAGATATTCATGTAATTCACAAACTGGAGCTAGATTTTTAATGAGTTAAAACTTTTCATATTAAACACAAATTAAAAAAAAAAAAAAAGAGTTTTGAAACCCGATTTCATAAAGGGAAATGGATTGAAGTACAATTTTTGAAATGAAATCTATTTTTAACCCAAAATTATTGGAGCTGATGCTAGTTTAAGTGACTCAATGAAATAAAGACAAAGATGCGTAGTTGTTGTAAACGCAACAGTAAATATAATTATTAATATAGAAATAGTGTCTGGAAATGTTTTTTTTTTTCAGTTAAAGGAGGACATGATT